>OJDU01000318.1_pt1 | contig 10886 bp, 7 predicted proteins | sample 1592771 | NCBI WGS metagenome assembly OJDU01 (sample SAMN05416864, study PRJEB24817) | seawater metagenome | isolation source: Sea water | place: Canada:Atlantic | collected 2013-11 | reverse complement strand
AGATAATTGCGACATTCTCATCGCTGTCAGTTAAAAACTTTTTCAATTGACTCGATTTGAGAGTTTTGTCTTCAAAAGCCGTTTTTATTTCGGTAAGTTTGTCTGCTAATAAGCTTGATGCTGTTACGCCTAGGCCTATGGGGGTGTTTACTTCATGGGCTATACCCGCCACCATGTCACCAAGTGACGCCATTTTTTCTGTTTCAACTAACTGTCCTTGAAACTCATGCAACTTCTCTAATGTTGATAGTAGCTCTTGATTCGATTCTTTTAAGGCATCAGTTCTTGCGCTCAGTCTGTCTTCAAGTGCTTGGTTTTGCGTTAATGCATGTTCGTGTTCATCAATAAGCTTATTGATATGCTTCTCGGTACGTACCAGTAATACATTGATATTTTTTGCAAAGATATCTAATTCTTTGTAGGGCTGACTTGCTAATTGTAGCTGGTAATTTTTGCTTTGAGATATTTGACCAATATCTTCGATTAACTTCACCATAGGTTGGTTAGTTTTATTAAATAACCACTGAGCTATGGCAACGGCTACCGCAAGTGCTAACGCAATAAAGCCAAACATGACATAAAGTAATTTGCTGATAAAGGCATTTTTTTCAAGCAAGCTAGATTGAATATACAAATAACCTAATATTTTTTGGTTTTTCGTTATTTTTACGATTAACTCGAGATAGTCTTCTTGGAATTTCACTGTGCTGAGCTGTGAAATCTCGGCTATTTTATCGCTAATTGCTGGAAATTTATGGTTTTTATTGTAGCTACTGAAGTACTCAATGCTTTCATCTTCGTTTAAACGGTAGATATGAATACGATTTATTATTGGGGTAGTGATTAAGTTTTTAAGCTGTGCTTTAAGCTTACTTTGGCTATTGTCATTTTCACTTGCAAGGTATTCAGTACTATTTTTGGCTAATATATTTGCCCAAGCGATTGTTTCACTGGCAATAGTTTCATTTCCCTGTTCATCCACCAAATAAATAATACTCAGTGATGCTGTGATAAGCACAACGGTAGTAATGACCATTATGCTCTTTACTAAGCGGCTGTGCAGTGATGGAATTTTGGATAACTGGGGCATAAGTCTCAATATATTATATTGTTATTACCTTGATGATAGCTGAGCTTGATAAATAGTAAACCCTTGATTTTTGGTAATGACCTTTGTATCGCCAATATGGGCTTGCATTATCGGTTGGTAACGTAAAAAACTATTAGCGACGATCGTAATATCGCCAAGTACAAGCAGAGATTTATTTATGCCAGATAAGAAATCTTCGCTTGCTTGATAATGAGTTTTAACACCCTGATGAAAAGGTGGGTTAGAGACAACGTGTTGATACTTTTCAGTTACCTGTGAAAGACTGTTTGAAGGAAAAACTTTACCTGTTAGCCCGTTTAAGCTCAGTGTTTCTTGTGCAGAGCGCAATGCTAATGCACTAACATCAAGTAAAGACAATTCTGTATCAGGGTAGTGCTTGCCGACAAAACAACTGATGACCCCTGCGCCACAACCAAAATCGAGTACTTTACCTGACATCTTTGTTGGTAAATTCGCAAGGAGTAATGCGGTACCTATATCTAATTTTTGTTGACTAAAAACACCGGGTAAAGAAGCTATTGTTAATTCAATGCCATCAATACTCAGTTGGTATTTTTTAAACCAGTCCTGAAGTTTGAACTCGATTGAGAGTCTCTCGGGTTGAAATAGAGCAGCAAAAAGCATGCAGTGTCTTGCCGCATCAACTTTTTGACAATTTAATAATATCTCTTTCGTTAGCTTAGGCACTGACTGAATGCCGCCTTTCTTTTCACCGACAAATATAATCTTGCTTGAATCTGTAACGCAGTGGGCAATCATCGCCAAAGTAAAGTTAAGTTCGGCCTTACTTTTAGGGAATGTAATGATAACAAGGTCATGAGAAACCTTGCTTTCATAGCAACTAGCAAAAATACAGCTGACCTTATCACCATGTTTTTTGGCGATTTCTTGGTGCTCAATAAAGTTAGTGTTGAAACAATGAATGCTCTCTGGATTATGTAACTGACGGTAGCTATCAATAAAGCCATCTTCTGGAAAGTTAATAAATAATGGCTTGCTTGCTGCGAGTAACTCGCTATTACGCAGTAATATTTGGCTTGGATTTGTCAAAGACATAGTGTGTTAACTAGAAAGTAATAATAGTTATATTCTACGGCAAATCAGTATAAGGGAATAGGTATATTTCCTATCAAGTTAATTGAACCAGCATACAAATAATGTTTAAATAGCAGCCGTCCCTAATTCCAATTTTGCTGTTACGTTTTAACGGTAAAATTTTAATAGGGCCAGAAGAGGAGCGTTAACCAGGTAATTACCGTTATTTTGATAATTTCAAAGGCAGAGATCAAACTCTGTAAATGGTAATGAGGGGGATTAACGCCGAGATAAAGGGCTTTTTGATGAGCTGTTTATCGGTTGTTTACTTTATTGATATGTTTACATCGCAATAATGTAGTGGGCTGAATCCCAACAACTGTCACTTTAATCAATGTTACTAAATTGATTTATTAAGTGGGGAGCTTCTGGCCTTTGCATATTAGCCAAAATGCTAGCCTCGTTAGTATTACGCTCTTCTTTGTAATTGCCCAGTCCTTCACACAAACTACTCAGCTTGTTTAAAGCCCTTATATAGGACTTTAATGCTGCTTTGTAGCCATTACTTTATAGAAATTTATTAGAAAGCGGAGTGAAAAATGAACTGGCAAGATGTAATAGCGCAGTTAGAATCAGGTTCTTTACGTGCAGCAAATCAAGATGAAGCAGGTAATTGGCATGCCAATGTTGAAGTAAAACAGGGGATTTTAGCTGCATTTAAAGCAGGTGAAAACATTGCCTTTGGTGACAATTACCAAGGTTTTGTTGATAAACATAATCTACCTGCACGTCAATTCTCTCCTCAAGATGGTGTTCGCCTAGTACCTGGTGGTTCTTCTGTGCGTGCTGGTGCTTATGTTGCTGAAGGCGTGATTATCATGCCTCCTGCATATATTAATGTTGGTGCTTTTGTTGATACTGGTACTATGGTTGATAGCCATGCTCTTATCGGTTCATGTGCACAAGTAGGCAAAAATGTTCATGTTTCAGCAGCAGTACAAATTGGCGGTGTATTAGAGCCTGTTGGCGCAAGCCCTGTGATTATCGAAGATGATGCCTTTTTAAGTGCGGGTGTTGTTGTTGTTGAAGGTATTGTCGTTAAAAAAGGTGCGGTATTAGCACCGGGCGTATCGCTTTCTAAATCAGTACCTGTATATGATTGTGTTAATCAAGTGATGCGCGAAAAAGGTGCTGAAATTCCTGAGCGTGCTGTTGTTGTGCCTGGAACTCGCCCAGTTAAAGGTGAATGGGCGCAAGCGCAAGGTTTAAATATGGCTTGTGCACTTATCGTTAAATACCGCGATGAACAAAGTGATGCTTCTCTAGAGTTAGAATCCATTCTTCGTTAATTAATCATCTTGTCGCTGTATGTCTCAATCTATGCGTCAAAAGTACTCATTGATAGTTATCAATTCCGTGCTTTTTCTTTAGCTTGAACCATACAGCTTAAAGCTAATTGATTAATATCCCAATTGATTGAATATTTAAATTAAAAGAAAGTTAATGATGACAACTCCAACTTGGTTTGATAGCCGTATTGAAAATGCCTTAATTAATCATGTATCACCTGACGAAGAACAGGGTTACTTTGTATATCACTTAGATGCACTTAAGGCGCATTTAGCGAAACTTCAACAACAAGATGTTATTAAGTTATGGTTTGCTGTTAAAGCCAATCCACTATCGAAAGTAATTCAAACCCTTGATAGTGAAGGGTTTGATTTTGATGTTGCAAGCAGCGGTGAATTATCACAAGTGTTAGCACAAGGCGTGGATCCTGCGCGAGTACTTAATACCGGTCCGGCAAAATCAAAAAAACAGCTTGCGGCATTTGTTAAGCAAGGTGTTGAAACCTTTGTTGTTGAAAGCTTAAATCAATTAAAGTGGTTAAATGAAGTTGTTCAAGAAATCGATAGCACATTTAATAAACCAAAAGTCTTACTTAGAGTTCAACTGCAGTGGCAAGAAGGGGAAAAAAACCCTTTAGGTGGTAATAGCTTAACACCATTTGGTTTATCCGTTGCCCAATGGCAAAGCATTCATGTTAACGACTATCCCGCAGTAGAGTTGTGTGGATTGCATATTTTTCAATGGGGAAATATGCTCAGTAATGAAAAAATGTTTTCATTGTGGTCTCAAATGGTTGCGCCTTTAACAGATCTAGCCGCAAGCATTGGTATGTCGCTTAAGGTACTGGATCTTGGTGGTGGCTTGGGCATTGATTACTTAGGTGATGGTAAAACATTATCTTGGTCGCAGATAATTGAGGATTTAGCTGTCATTAAAGCGCAAGCCGGCGTAGAGGAACTATGGCTTGAGCTTGGCCGGTTCGCCGTTGCTGAGTGTGGTTATTATGTAACCGAAGTGGTTGATAGGAAAATCAACTACGATCAAGAACAGCTGGTGCTGTCAGCAGGTATCAATCATTTATTACGCCCCGCTATTACCGAGCAACCTTTCCCTGCTCATTTACTGCGAGATAAAGCTGAAAACCTTCAATGCGACAAGCTTGCTTTTGATTTACATGGACCTCTTTGTACCAGCATGGATAAACTTGGCCAGTTTGATTTTCCCAGCGATATCGATGCTGGAGATAGGTTAGTTTTCGGATATTGTGGCGCTTATGGCTTTACAGAAAGTATGCCATTTTTCTTATGTCATCAAACGGCAGCTGAATATGTTTTCCAAAATGGTGAACTGACTGAAGTAAGAGCTGCCTTGCCAGCATCAAGCTATTTGGCTTAAAGGGGAACTTTATGAATAACTTTAGCAAAGAAGTCATGGCCGTAGGTGAAATGGCCAGTGGCGCTAAACTTACGGTACCTGTTTATTCATTTAAACAAGAAGGTACAAGTGCTCCCAATGTATATATTCAAGCCAATATGCATGGTGCAGAGGTTCAAGGTAACGCAGTAATTTTTCAGTTGCTTGAATTATTAAAGCATTGCCAATTACGCAGCAACATCACTTTAGTTCCTTATGCGAATCCAGTGGCTTGTAACCATAAAAATGGAGAATATACCCTAGGGCGTTTTGATCCTATTACCGGTGTAAACTGGAACAGAATGTATCACTTTGATCAAAGTATTATTCAGCCTTTTGCTGAAAAAAATATTGATGCCAGTGAAGCAGAAATTAAAAGCCAGTTTGAACAACTATTGATCACACAAGTCGAACAAAAGTTAGACCATAACATCTGGGGCTTAACCACTGGACAGCGTATTGCCTATCAATTGCAGCGTAATGCCCATCAAGCTGATATTGTTTTAGATTTACATACCGGTCCTATTTCAAGTAAACACTTATATTGCCCTGAATATGCACAAGCCAGTGCCAAGCATTTTAATATCGAACATACTTTATTGATTCCCAATGACTTTGATGGCGCTATGGATGAAGCAACCTTTTGTCCTTGGTGGAGCTTACAACAAAGCTTTCAAGGTTTAGGGCGTAACTTTGTCATGGGTGAGGGCGCTTTTGCTAAAGAAAGCTTTACTGTTGAACTTGGCTCTCAAGAGCAAATAGATTTAGAGGTAGCCAAACAAGACGCACAAAGTCTCCTTACTTATTTACAGTCGAAAGGTGTTATATCAGGTGAAGAGTATCAGCCGGAAACAATGACACGCTACGCTTGTTATCTGAAAGACTATAAAGCGCTCTACTCACCAATGGGCGGCATGGTCGATTACCTTGCTGAATTTGGTCAGCCATTATCAGCAGGGGAGCCTTTAGCACGCATTCTTCGAATGGATAACTATGGTGATGGTGAGGCGTTACATTATGTCTCGTTAGAGCAAGAAGTTATTCCTATTTTGCACTTTGCTTCAGCAAGTGTTAATCAAGGTACAGAGCTGTATAAAGTATTTTGTAATTATTTCGAGCTATAAGCTCACTTGCTGTTAATGCTTAGAAAAATTAAAAGCACTTTTTGAAATCATCAATAAGTGCTTTTTAAATCATTATGATTAATCAGAGCCTTGAAGTTGAATGATAGGCGCTTTAACGGTGGCGTTTAAATCTTCAAGCTTAGTTGTAATGCAGCCCCTAGTGTATCGTTATCACCGGTAAATGCTGCAATATCAACGGCGAACACATCCCAAGGAGAAATACCAATACCCGCAGTATAAATATCATCATCGACATCATTTAAGTCTGTTCGATAACCCAATCGAAATTGTATGTGTTGATAAAAGCGGAATTCTGCCCCAGCGCCAGCGTATTTTGACGGCGCTAATGAGGCAAACTGTTCTCTATCGGTTAAGTCGATATCCGTGGCTAAGCTTAACCACTCATTTTGGTAGCTTAAACCAAAGCTAGTGCTACTCTTTAGTGTAAAAGTAATATCTTGCTCGATATGATGGACTGTTTGTTTCATTAAGTTATTAGAAACCAAAGCTGCATGCCATTGACGTTCTTCACCCCAAGCAACATATAAACCGAAATCTATATTACCTCCACTTTCATCGGTAATGTTTTCATCGTCTGAAATCTCAAAATCATCATCTTCAAAATCACTAATTTTTACGCGATTGTAGTATAGGTCGACACGCTGATACTTTACTTTAGTACCAACACTAAAATCATAATTTTCATGCTTAACAACCGAGTAAGCCGCCATCACGCCCGCTTCAGCAATTGAATATCCTACTGCAACCGTTGCTGATTGAAGATCGTTTAAGTCTAAATTACAGTTCATTGCGTTAATGCAACTATCTACAGCGTTATCAAGGAGTAGCGCGTCGTTCTCATCATAGTCCATTAAACCGCCCACACGACCGTATTGGTTGGTAAACATCCCAAAGCTTAAATACTTATTTGGAATAACTATTTGAAAGTTTAAACCGTTACGTACTTTGACTACCTTGCCATCAATCTTTTCAAAATCCGACACAATAGTGTCAACTTGTTGGTTTAAATCATCATAGTAATTTTGAGCCTGAGCTATCGATTGAAAGCTTTGAAATTGAATATTATTAATATCGTCAGCCAAGATATCTAAGTTATCGGCGATGATTTCTGCTGTGTCAACGACATCATATTTATCAGACGCCATAATGCCTGCATTGAGCGAAAAAAACACATCATCATCGTTATCAAATTTCGTTAACAGCGCCGGGTTACTTAGAGCTGAGGTGAAGTCTTGAGTTAACCCGGTGAAACCTTGTCCGGTTCGCTTTGCGGTAAAGCTTTCACCGTAACTTGGCATCGCCATTAAGCTCAATATGAGGAGTATTTTCTTGGTTATTTTTGGTTGAATACTATTTGATGGAAAAGGGACAGCGAGCAGCATAAAACTTCCTTAATAATGAAACAACAGTAATAGTTTAATCTAGAACAGTAATCTCTTGTTAGTAAAGTATAGCTTAGCAAAATCGCTTAGCATTATGTTTTTGCACATTTTTATAAATGAAAACTTGCTATTTTTTCTAATTAATTAGACCAAATACCAATAGTGATTGAGTTGAATATCTCAATGTTATATTATAACAACCACTATGAGCCGTGCATTATCTACATTAAGATTCAATAAACAACAAATACGCCTGAGTGTTTTAACACTGTTGGTATTTTTTGTTACCTTATTTTCTCATGTAGATCACCTTTCCTTAGTTAAACTTGATACTGGTTCAGTTCTCGAACTTGATGACTGTCATCTCTGCCACCAAGGTATTGACTCGGCGGTGAGTACTGTCAGTTTATACCTTGTTAGTACTGCTATTTTTAACAATGTTAAAACCGGTATTACAGATGTTGCATATAACAACAGTCAGTTCATACTCCCGTTTCTACGCGCACCACCTCTGCTCCAGTAAATTTCTTTTTTATATTACAGTTGTAAAAGTACTTACTCATCCAGTTTGTGCTTTGTTTCGCTAGTGTTATGGTTTTTCGCCATACTGATAGTGCTTTGAAGAAAATTATCGGAAGTGTGTTATGTTAAATGTTACCCCTAATGTGAGTCGTCCTACTCGTATTAATTCTGCAGTTAAAAAGTTTGTTAATCGTACGTTTTTGTCCACCATTACTGGAGCGCTTGTTTTAAGTCCAGTGACTCTCGCGCAACAAATTTCAGGGATTGTGCTAGATCAAAAAGGTCAGCCCATTGCAAATGCCACGGTAGAATTAGGAAAAAATGCGCTTAAAGTATTATCTAATGAGCAAGGTGAGTTTACTTTCACGCAAGTAGATAATGGGGTTTTTGAGCTTCATACCAGTGCTAAAAATTATGGGCACAATAACCAAGAAGTGACGATCAATGAGCTAGATGTCAGTGGTTTAAAGGTGGTTTTGTCAACATCAGTGATTGAAGTTATCGATGTATATGCAACGCCACTGCACAGCTCTTCGATTGAATCAGCCCTTCCTATTAATGTGTTAAGTGCAGATGAATTAAAGTTAAAACAATCGTCAACATTAGGTGAAACACTTAAAAATGAGGTTGGCGTTCACTCAAGCTATTATGGACCCGTAGCTAGCACGCCAATTATTCGAGGTTTAGATGGACCAAGGGTATTAATTACCCAAAATGGTTTAGATGTCGGTGATGCATCTCGCGTTGGCCCTGATCATGCGGTATCAACAGAAACAAGTACAGCGACACAAATTGAAGTATTACGTGGCCCAGCGACTTTATTTTACGGCAGCGGAGCGATTGGCGGCGTGGTAAACGTTGTTGATGATCGCGTGCCTACCAGTAGTGAAAATCAAGTAGATTACTTGTTACAGTATAACGATGTCTCCAACGAGCAGCAGGCCTCTATTAACGTACAAACAGGTACTGAGAATATTGCTGTGCATTTTGATGCTTTTTACCGTGATTCAAAAGACTATAAAATTGCTGGCGAAGCAGATGTTCATGAAGAAGAACACGACGAACATGAAGAAGAGCATAAAGAGCACGAAGAACATGGTAGTGAACGTCTAGAAAACAGTGCAGTGACCGCCAGTGGTGCAACCTTTGGTTCAAGTTACTTGCTGAACAATGGCTTTATTGGTTTTTCATACGGTTTTATGGATAGAGAGTATGGTATTCCAGGTCATGACCATGGTGAAGAACATGAAGAACATGAAGAGCATGAAGCTGAAGCAGGTGTTTATGCCAAAATGCAGCAAGATAGATGGCAAGTGTTGGGTGAGTATAATTTTGCTGAGCAATTTATTAGCAAGGTTTCAACTAAGTTTTCTTACAGTGATTATCAACATCAAGAAATTGAAGGTGGCTTAGTTGGTACGACCTTCAGCAATAAAAGTAATGAAGCCAGAGTCGATTTATTTCACAAAAATGTATATGGCTGGCAAGGTGCTTGGACAGTCCATTATAAATCCTCAGATTTTGAAGCGATAGGAGAAGAAGCGTTTTCACCTCCGGCTAAATCTGAAATGATTGCAGCTGCTTGGCTTGAAGAGAAGCACTTTGGACCTGTGCTAGTGCAGCTAGGCGCAAGAGTTGAGCATGTTTCAATTACCGCTGATGAATTTGAAGTTGGCTTTGAAGAGGAGCATGGTGATGAAATGCACCATGAAGAAGAACCTCATGAGGACCATGATCATGACGAACATATTGATTTTGATGAGCAATCGTTTACACCAATAAGTCTATCAACAGGTTTAGTTTGGGACTACCAACAAGGTTATAACTTAGGTTTTTCATTAGCATTTTCGCAAAGAGCACCTTCATCAGGCGAGTTATTCTCATTTGGCCCTCATATTGGTACCAATACTTTTGAAGTTGGTGCCATGTTTGACCTACACCAAGAGGGTGACGAGATTCATGTTGAACTAGCAGAGCAAGCGCCGAATGTTGAAACATCAGTTAATGTTGATTTGACTTGGCGAAAATTCAATGGTGATTTTGGCTATGTCGTTAGTGCCTTTTATAACCGTGTTGATGATTACTATTACCAACAAGATACCGGGTTATTCTTTGATGGTGCACATGAGCATGGTCATAGTGAAGAGCATGAAGCAGATGAAGCCGGTTTACCTATCCTAGTTTATCAGCAAGATGATGTGGAAATGTATGGTGGTGAGGCAGAGTTTGTTTATCAAGTAAGTTCTGCGTTTAAAACAAGCTTAATCGCTGACTATATTCGTGCTCGCCTTGTTAATACCGACGGTAATGATAATTTACCTAGAATTCCACCGATGAGAGTTGGTGCAATATTTAATTACCAAGTTGAAAGCTTCGAAACTGAATTCAGCATGACTCACTATTTTGAACAAGATGATGTTGCAGATTTAGAAACCAGCACAGACAGCTATACCATGCTAGATGCTCACTTTAATTATTACTTAGCGGGTATTGGCGATGACTTTGTCTTGTATGTGAAAGGACAAAACCTTACAGATGAGCATGCGAGAGTACATTCATCATTCTTAAAAGAAGTTGCGCCATTGCCGGGTCGTAATTTCAGTATTGGGGTTCGAGGAAGTTTTTAGTTAAGGCTAGCTACTGACACCAACGAGTTGAAATTAAGGGTTATAACCATGTTATAGCCCTTTTTTATGTCTGATAATAAAGGTGTTGTTAGAAGTGCGCTTAACGAAGAGATTACAGTACTAGCCACTAATGAGTTAGTTAACCTCAACTCGGGTTAAGAGATAAGTTAACAATATGAAATTATTAAATTTGTTCTTACACCAACTCACTAGCTTGATAGTTTTCTTAATTCAAAGAAAATTCATTAACAATAGTTATTCTATTATTGATGAATTTAACGCAGAAGTAAGGAAAAATAGC
>OJDU01000306.1_pt1 | contig 11153 bp, 9 predicted proteins | sample 1592771 | NCBI WGS metagenome assembly OJDU01 (sample SAMN05416864, study PRJEB24817) | seawater metagenome | isolation source: Sea water | place: Canada:Atlantic | collected 2013-11 | reverse complement strand
CGAGATGTAGAGAGGTCTCGTGGGCTCGGAGATGTGTATAAGAGACAGGACTAATAATATCAATAGCATCATCAAAATCGAGTAACGCATTCAAACCATAACCTGTGGTATTTTTTAGCCGGTACTTATGTTTAATTTTATCAACTAGGGTGCTGTTACTTCGAACTTTATCGACAAGTGCCATTAAGCCAGCAATCAGCGTTTTATTTTGCTCAACAAAACGTATTCTTGATTGAGTATCGGCTGTATTTAAACGACTAGCATTGGCAAAAACTAGCTCTATATCTGCAAGGGTATGATAGCTATTATCTTTAACGCCACAGCACATACCTGAAGCATTATTTGCAGCTATACCACCTACTTTACAGCTATTAATTGACGCTGGATCTGGCCCAATCTTTCTTGCATAAGGTTGTAAGGCTCTATTTGCTTGTGCGCCAATAACACCGGGTTGTAATGAAACTTTTTCACCTTGCTCTAATACCTTAATATTTTGCCAATCACGCGTTAAAAGGATCAATACTGAGTCTGTTATCGCCTGACCAGATAAACTGGTCCCTGCAGCTCGAAAAGTAATGGGCACATAATAATTATTTGCTAACTCAATGACTCGTTCAACCATTGAACTACTTTCGAGGAGTAACACTACTTTAGGCACTAAACGGTAAAAACTGGCGTCCGTGCCATGGGCGAAACGCTGTAAATAACGTTCAAGAATATATTGTTTATGGATAATTTGTTTAACTTCATCCATAAACGCATCAAAGTCTGCTGCGTCAAAAGCTTTATTTTGACTTATCATGTAGTTAATCCTTGTAAAAACATACTGTACTTATCTCATTAATAATCAGGGTACAATAAATAAGGTTTACGCTTTTGTTTAAACCTTTGTAAATCTGCTTGCCAAGTTTCTCGAATTTCAACGCCTGATTTTCCAGCAAGAATCGCCTTTCTCAATTTATCGGTACCAGAGAGCTTATCCATAAATTTAGGGCTGTTGAAAAACCTGCTTTGTTGCAAGTGAAAAGCTTTATACCATGCCAATAAATAGGACAAATCCAATCCGTTGCTGTTAACTTGCCTTAAATCTTCACCGTAAAGCGTCTTCCCTTGTAATTTCGGTTTACTCGCCGCCCCGGGAATTGATATGGGGGAAAATGAAAAATCACCTTTAACCACCTTATCATGTCCGATCACCTGAAATGGAAAGTGAGTACCACGACCAATACTGACCGGCGTCGCTTCAAAAAAAGCTAAAGATGGATATAAGGCAATAGATTGATCGTTGGGTAAATTAGGGCTAGGTTTAATCGGTAAACTGTAGGGTAAATGACGTTGATAATTCTTTACTTTAACCACTGACAACTTGAGTGTTTTAGTGGTTTCTAGCCAAGCCTCGCCTTTTATCATACGGGCAAGCTCTGCCACTGTCATTCCGTGAAGTAGTGGGATTGGGTGCAGGCCAACAAATGAGCGATAGGCTTTTTCAAGTACAGGACCATCGACAAAGCGTCCATTTGGGTTAGGTCTATCTAATACTAAAAAGGGTATCTCCGCCTCTGCCGCCGCAGCCATCATATAATGCATGGTACTAATGTAGGTGTAAAATCTAACACCGACATCTTGAATATCAAAAATAATGATGTCGAGTTGTTTTAAGGTAGTTAATGATGGTTTTTTGTTTTTTCCATAAAGAGAAATCAGTGGAATGCCTGTTTTAACATCAAGACTTGAATCAAATTTTTCGCCAGCGTCTTTGTTCCCTCTAAAGCCATGTTCAGGGGAAAATATCATTTTTATATCGATATTTTTTTGTAGCAACACATCAACCAAATGTTCATTCATAACTCTTGAGGTTTGATTAACGACCAAGCCTACACGCTTTCCTTCAAGCGTTGGTAAATAATGTTTAAATTGCTCGGCACCAACCACAACATTGTCATCGTTAGCGAGATTTGCATAACAATAACTAAGGTTTAACAGAGATAGCCAAGTAATCAATAAAAGAGGTTTTACCAACAAAATGTTAACTTCCCTGTTGTTCTGCAGCTTTGCGCAAAAAACCATGATTTGTCACTAACGCTGCTTTTGCCTGCTCAACATCTAAACCTGTTAACACCATTAAACTGGCTAATTTGGTTTGATTATTTGCCTTAGCTAACGCTTCTTCTGCCGTTTTAAAGTCACACTTGGTTGCCTGCATAACAATACGTAATGCACGTGCATATAATTTTTCATTACTGGCATTAACATCTATCATCAAATTTTTATAACTTTTACCGCTGCGTATCATGCTAGCAGTACTGAGCATGTTAAGAATTAACTTCTGCGCGGTACCTGATTTCATTCGGGTTGAGCCAGTTAAAGCTTCAGCCCCAACGACTGCACAAAGATTAACATCAAGGTGTTTAGCAAAATTATCATTCTTGCTACAGCTAATGCCAATAACTTTGCAGCCCTGCTCTTTTGCAAAAGCCATTGCTGATAATACATAGGGAGTTCTGCCACTTGCTGCAATGCCAACTAACACGTCGTTTACTGATAAGTTAATTGCTTTCAAATCAGTAATAGCTAATGCTTTATCATCTTCAGCGCCTTCAACCGCTTTATACATGGCATTAGCACCACCTGCTAAAATGCCAACAACTTGCTCACTCGAGACACTGAACGTAGGAGGACATTCAACAGAATCAAGCACACCAAGGCGTCCACTTGTGCCCGCACCTATATAAATGAGCCTGCCACCGTTGGCAAAAGCGTCAACGATATAATCAACAGCAATCGCTATCTCAGGTAATAACTGCCCAACAATAGTGGCTACTTTTTTATCCTCAGCATTAATCTTTTGTAATACCCCTAAGGAATCAAGTAAATCGATATCTAATGTCTCAGGGTTTTGCCCTTCTGTTGAGATATTTTTAAGGGAGTTAACGAGCGCTATTTTCGAATTCATGGTTTATCTCTGGTACTCTGTTTTTATTTGGCTACTTAACCATAAAAATACTGATTAAGGCAAACCGTATTATATTTATCATGGTACACTGATAAAAAATAAAAAGAGTAAAAATCACGGCTTTTTCAGTCATTTTTTAAATATTTACATACCCTTAATTTAATCTGCATATTTACATGAGCCATATCTCCAGAAATACTCAGGCTGTCATCGACTTAAATGCCATTATAAAAAACTATCAATATATTGATCACTTAACGGGTGATAGCAACACTATTGCCGTTATCAAAGCTGATGCCTATGGCCATGATGCCAGTAAGGTCGCTCAAGCCCTTTCGCCCCATGTTAAACTTTTTGCTGTTGGCTTTATTGATGAAGCATTAACATTACGACAGGATGGTATTACCAATCCCATTCTCATCTTAGAAGGGCCATTTAAAGAAAGCGATTTTGCAATAGCACAAAAACATAATTTTGTCCTGATGCTTCACAGTGAATATCAAATTAATTGGCTTAGTTCACTTACTCAAGCATTCACCTGTGATATTTGGATTAAAGTTGAAACTGGCATGAACCGCTTAGGCTTTGCTATTGAGAAAATAGAGCAAGTGATATTACAGTTATCTCCTCAGCAAAAAAGTCAGCTGGTTTTATGCTCTCACTTTTCTACTGCTGAACAGACAAATAGTGATAAACCATTACAACAGCTTGCCAAGCTAATGGAATTGGTTAAAAAGCATGATTGTAAATTTAGCATGGCAAACTCTGCTGGTATTTTGAACTGGCCTGAAAGCCATGGTGACTTTACGCGACTAGGACTCGCGCTATATGGCATATCTCCTATAGCAAGCAACCCTTTAAGCCAAGCACTAATCCCGGTAATGACCCTAAGCGCTAACATTATCGCAATACATAAGGTTGCGATTGGAGAAACCGTTGGTTATGGAGATACATGGCAAGCGAAACGTGAGTCCATCATAGCAACCGTTGCAATTGGCTATGCTGATGGCTACCCTCGTAATACAAAATCAGGTACACCAGTCTTTGTTAAGCAGCAGGTTGCTCCACTGGTCGGTAGAGTTTCTATGGATATGATTACCATAGATATAACAGATTTAAGTAGTATTAATATTGGCGATAGTGTTGAGTTATGGGGCAAAAATATCAACATTGATACGGTTGCCCAACAGAGTGACTCAATAAACTACGAACTATTAACACGGGTATCTAAACGTGTTCCTAAAGTTATTGAACAGTCACAATAACTAGCCTGATATCGGTTTAAGAAATAGCTGCTATAACGGCATTTATTAAACAAAGTTCTGGTTAATTATTTGTATTAATACTATTCAATACCAATATATTTATGCACTTGAACGGATAAGCGCCAGTTGTTTTCAATACAAGTTTCAATGGCTAATTCAGTCGCGCGCTTCTTTTGACTTATTGGTTGCAGATAGATTGGCGTATCAATGATTTGATGTTTGGTTAATAGCGCTTTTAAGTCCTCAACATGTTGCTCCGTTGCCACCGGGTGTTTAATTTCATTGGCACGAGACATCGCACTGGCTAATACCTCATAGCCGCCTTTCATATTCACTTTCGGTGAAACGGTTACCCAGCATTTATCAGAGGTTCGAACTTCAAATGTTCCTGATGTCTCAATTTGTGTACTATAACCGTGTTGTTCAAGTAAATTACATAATGGCGTAAGATCTTCCATACACGGTTCACCACCGGTAATAACAACATGCTTGGCTCTGAAGTTTTGCTGTTGAAATAATGAAAGAATCTCCTTGGTAGTAAAGCTTGCCCATTGCGTTGTTTCAGCAACTTTATCAAGCATAGTTTGCGCAGGCACCTGATCTGTTACTTCAATATCCCATGTGTGTTTGGTATCACACCACGAGCATGCCACGGGACATCCTTGTAAACGTATGAAAATTGATGGTTGACCGGTGAACGATCCTTCTCCTTGAAGTGTTTCAAAAAGCTCATTTATTTTATATGTCATGGGTTACTGATTTTCTCTTTTGCAATGTGGCACATTAATCGTGAAGGAATTCACTTTCTGCTTTAGCCTATAATTTATTTCAAGTAAAATAACAGACGTTTAGTATTATACCTTAGATCAATTAAGAGAGCTTTCAAATGACTGAAAAAGTTGTTGTTATTTATTCTGGTGGCATGGATTCATTCACTGTTTTAAACCGTGCATTAAAAGATGGTAAAGAAGTCTATGCATTATCTTTCGATTATGGCCAACGTCATGTAAAAGAGTTGGAGTGCGCAAGTACTGTCTGTAAAAAGCTTTCAGTAACACACAAAGTTATCGACATTTCCGCCATTAACCAATTACTTGCCGGCTCTTCTCTTACCGATGATGTCGAGATACCAGAAGGTCACTATGAAGCAGAATCAATGAAATCAACGGTTGTGCCAAACCGTAACATGATCCTTATCTCGTTAGCTGTTGCTTATGCGGTTTCTGTAGGCGCGGATCAAGTTTATTATGGTGCGCATTCTGGCGATCATGCAATCTACCCTGATTGTCGACCAGAATTTGTTGAGAAAATGAATGATGTTTGCAAGATAGCAAATTATGAAAGCGTTGAAGTATACAGTCCTTATTTAACCGTAAGTAAAACAGCTATTTTAACTGATGGCCTAGCAATGGGCTTAGATTATAGTGATACATGGACTTGCTATAACGGCCGAGATAAAGCTTGTGGTAAATGTGGAGCTTGCCAAGAGCGCTTAGAAGCGTTTGCGGATAATCAGGCAACAGACCCTATCGATTATGAGTCATAGCATAAAGCTGCAGAGTATAAGCAACTAAATATTAGTGAATGTCAGTGATAAAGTGAATGTATGAATCAAGATAAGCTAAAGCAAACCTACCGAGTTAAGGCCTATCAATTGCTTGAGGGCCATTCGAACATAAGTTTAACGGCTAAGGCAATCAACTTATTTTTGATAGTTCTTATCATCAGTAATGTAATCGCAGCTATTTTTGAATCTGAAAGCAGCTATCATGATAAGTACGCGCTACAGTTTGCTTTATTTGAATTCACTTCGTTGTCGCTGTTTTGTATCGAATATTTTATACGCCTCTGGTGCTGTGTAGAAGCAGAAGAGTATAAAGAAATTTCCGCGAAAAAAGCGCGATTTCGTTATATCTTTACCCCGATTGCCCTCATAGATTTAATTGCTATTTTACCCTTTATAGTCGCTATGTTCTTTAGCGTAGATTTACGCTCGTTAAGGCTGATTAGAGTATTGCGCTTGTTAAAGTTAACTCACTACTTTAAAGGCTTTAACATTTTTATTTCTGTTATTACGAAGGAGCTAAAAAGCATTACTGCGGCAATGATGGTAATGGTTTTCTTAATTATCATCGCAGCAAGTTTAATGCACTCTGTTGAAGGGGATATTCAACCAGACGTATTTGGCAGTATATTGCATTCTTTATGGTGGTCTGTCGTTACCATGACAACGGTAGGCTACGGTGATGTTGTTCCCGTAACCGCCTTTGGTAAAGTTATTGCAACAATTATTATGTTGATTGGCGTGGGCTTAGTTGCTTTACCCGCCGGTATGTTAGCCGCGCGTTTCGGGGAAGAATTAAGAGAGCGAAAAGAGAGCCTAGATATAAATATAAAAGATGCTTTAACTGATGGCTTTATCGACCAAAAAGAATATCAAGCATTAGCTAGCCTGGCTGACAAATTAGAAATTGATCCTAAAGATTTTCAACGTAGTTTAGCGCTACTAAAACAAGGAAAACACCAGCAGAAATGCCGTCACTGTGGAAAATAAACAACTAATTCGCAGAAAATAATGCGAGACAGATATTGCAATATAATATAAACCCAATGGTTTTTAATTAGTTATCTGACTATAGACTATTATCTTCCATAGTTTTTATTTTAAGACAAAATACATATAACCATTTCACTGCTTTAGCCCTAGACTTACATAGTGTTCAATCAAAAATTGAGGTTGTCTTATGAGCGCTACTTGGAAGTATCAAGCACGTCGTTTGAAACAGATGATCGATACGAATAATGAAACGCAAGCACACCTTTATATGGAACAGTTATTGTTGTTCCCGGTAGATATTCAAGATCGCATCATAGAAGACATTAGTCACCTGCCACGTTGTAATAGCGATGCTGTCGCCAATATATTAGGACATTATTCTATACAAGAACTCAGGTAAAGGCTTAACTCAAGCTGAGGTTAACTCGATAACTGCTGTATCCTTAATTTTGCAATTTTATCGCGAACAGTTGCTGCTTGCTCAAATTCAAGGTTTTGAGCATGCTGCTGCATTTCTTTTTCAAGCTCTTCTATCTTGGCATCTATTTGCGTTGTTGTTAGAAGCGGCTCTTCTGCTTGTTGGCTAACTTGGTAATTTGCATTAGCTTCTGCCACTTTATCTAGTGACTTAGCATCACTATAGCTTCCGACATCCATGACATCGGTAATTTTTCGAATAACACCTTGCGGCGTAATATTATTGTCTAAATTATATTGATGCTGCTTTTCTCTTCGTCGCTCAGTTTCATCAATCGCCCGTCGCATCGAACCCGTTATTCTATCGGCGTATAAAATTGCTCGACCATTAATATTTCGTGCAGCTCGACCGATAGTTTGAATAAGCGATCTATCTGAACGTAAAAAACCTTCTTTATCAGCATCGAGAATGGCAACAAGCGACACTTCTGGCATATCCAAGCCTTCACGCAATAAGTTGATGCCAATTAATACATCAAATTTACCGAGTCTAAAGTCACGGATAATCTCCATCCGCTCAACAGTATCAACATCAGAGTGTAAGTATCGTGTTTTCACACCATGTTCATCTAAATAGTCAGTTAAATCCTCTGCCATGCGTTTAGTCAGGGTTGTCGCTAAGACTCGTTCATTTAAAGGCACTCTTTTATTAATTTCAGAGAGTAAATCATCGACTTGCGTTTCTACCGGTCTCACTTCTATTTCTGGATCAAGTAAACCTGTTGGGCGAACAACTTGCTCAGCAATGTCCCCTGCTGACTTTTCTATTTCGTATTTACTCGGCGTTGCTGAAACATAAATGGTTTGCGGAGCAAGGGCTTCAAACTCATCAAACTTCATCGGCCTGTTATCTAACGCTGATGGCAAACGAAAACCATATTCAACCAAGTTTTCTTTTCTAGAACGATCGCCTTTATACATAGCACCAATTTGTGGCACGGTTACATGGGATTCATCGATAATAAGTAAACCATCATCAGGTAAATAATCGAATAACGTAGGCGGTGCCGCACCTTGCTCTCGTCCAGATAAATAACGTGAGTAGTTTTCTATGCCTGAGCAGTAGCCAAGCTCTGTCATCATTTCAATATCGAATTGGGTGCGTTGAGTGATTCTTTGCTCTTCAACCAGTTTATTATTGTCTTTCAATTGTTGAGAGCGATGCTTCAACTCGATTTTAACGTCTTCTACAGCAGCTAAAATTTTCTCTCTAGGCGTAGCATAATGTGTTTTAGGGTAAACGGTAACGCGCGCTAGGGTACGCTCAACCTGTCCTGTTAGCGGGTCAAATTGACTAATACGTTCAATTTCTTCATCGAACAGTTCAACTCTTAAGGCAAGACGATCAGATTCTGCAGGAAAAATATCAATAACATCACCACGAACTCTATACGTGGCTCGAGAAAAAGCAACATCATTACGAGTATATTGCAGCTCTGCTAAACGACGCAAAATGTCGCGTTGGTTAATAATGTCGCCTTGACTGATATGCAGCATCATTTTTAGATAAGAGTCTGGATCACCTAAACCATATATCGCTGAAACAGAAGCAACAATAATGACATCTCTGCGTTCTAATAGAGCTTTGGTTGCTGACAAACGCATTTGCTCTATATGTTCATTAACCGAGGCGTCCTTCTCAATAAAGGTATCTGTAGTTGGTACATAGGCTTCTGGTTGATAATAATCATAATACGAAACAAAATATTCCACGGCATTATTAGGGAAGAACTCTTTCATTTCACCATATAGTTGCGCCGCTAACGTTTTATTAGGCGCTAACATCATTGTTGGTCGGTTTAACTTTTCAATAACGTTAGCCACGGTAAAAGTTTTACCCGAGCCGGTAACACCTAATAAGGTTTGATGGGCTAATCCCGAATCAATACCGTCTAATAACTGTTTAATTGCCGTAGGTTGATCACCACTTGGCGTGTAGTTAGAACATAAGGTTAAATTTTTCATTTTACCTGCTCCGGTAAAAGGCTATTACTTTCATTAAATTGTTTGGTGAAGAGACGGTATGAGATCATAGCCATAACAACATTACCCAGTAACGCCCCAATGAAGAAACCAGTCAATCCATAAAGCAAACTTCCTAGGTAGGCTAACGGAAGGTAACAAACAAAAAGCCTCACCACACTCAATGCCAAAGCGATCATTGGCTTGTGCAATGCATTAAATGATGAATTGGTTAATATAACGATACCTTGTAGTCCATAACCTAATGGCAGTATCCAAAGAAATAATTTAATGAGATCTGCAACCGCTTCTTCTTGAGCGAATGCATCGGCAATGACATTGGCACCAATGATTAAAATAAAATAAATAATAACCTGCCAAATTAAAATAAATTTAATAGATGCTTTATATGCTTCTTCAACACGATGTAATTGCCCTGCACCGAAATTCTGACTAATAAATGGCGGTAGCGTCATTGATAATGCTAAAACAATCAAACAGGCGATTGATTCTAATCTAGAGCCCACACCAAATGCAGCAACCGCAGACTCACCATAGGTAGCAACAATTGCAGTCATCATCGCAGCCGCGATTGGAGTTAACATATTTGCACCCGCTGCAGGTAAACCAATCTTTAAAATATCACGACAAGCTGGAATTAATTCTTTAAGAGGTAATAAAGTACTATGAATTAAATCATGCTTTTTTGTTAAAATATAAAGCACTAAAGCCAAGCCAACAACCCATGAAATTAATGTTGCTATAGCAGCACCTTGAATTCCCATAGCTGGAATAGGCCCAAAACCAAAAATAAAGATTGGATCTAAAATGGCATTAATCAGACCAGCACTTCCCATGATCATACTCGGTGTTTTTGTATCGCCTGAAGCACGTAGTACGGCATTACCAATCATTGGACCAATCAAACAAACACTACCAATATACCAAATATCCATATATTCATGAATTAACGGTAATAATGAAGGTTGCGCTCCAAGAAGCGTAAATAGTGGGTCGGTAATGAAATAACCAACAGTAGATAAACAGGCGACTATGATTGCCGCTAAATACATGGCAGCAGTAGCAGCATTTTTAGCAAGGCCAATTTCTGATTTTCCAAGCAGTTTAGCAATCACTGCTGATGTACCTATGCCTAAACCAATCGTTAAGCTTAGTACGGTGAATGTCACTGGAAAGGTAAAACTGATGGCTGCTAATGGCTGGGTTCCCAAAAGCCCGACAAAGAAAGTATCCACTAAATTAAATGTCATTAATAAAACCATGCCATAAATCATAGGTATGGTCATCTGTTTTAACGTACTAGCAACAGGCTCTTCAAGTAAATTCGTGCGTTTTTTATTAGGCTTTACAGTATTGGTAGTGGTCATTTAATTTCTTATGAGAATATCGGTTATTAAAGCTTAAGAAGCTGCTGCTTGTATTGTAAAAGAATATGCTAGTTTTACCTAGTCGAGATTTATCCAAAGCGTAGCAAGATTTATTTAAAGGTGAATATTCACTGTACCTTAATTGATTATGCAAAATATTTTAAAGATTAATTACTTTGCTAATAAATAGTAAGAAAGTTTGCAAACCTATGAAAACACCATTTTTGTTTAAAAATCACCCATAAAACATTAAAACTGCAACATACACCCTAAGCACTTGATATTATATATAAATAATTAAAGTATAAATGTATGGACTTTTTCTTAGGCCAGTAAAACGGTTAACATTGACTAAGTCTACCTATTAACTCACATAGTTATCCACAGTTAACGTGGATAACTATGTTTTTATCCTATTATCATGGCCTTTATTATTTATTAAAATTAGGCTGAGTGAAATTCAATCTAAAATTGCTGTAAAATCCTCAGTTCTGAGTACATTTTCAGCAAACAAATTTTTTTTTAAAAATTTATTATTTTTGTGTTGACAC
>OJDU01000305.1_pt1 | contig 11183 bp, 7 predicted proteins | sample 1592771 | NCBI WGS metagenome assembly OJDU01 (sample SAMN05416864, study PRJEB24817) | seawater metagenome | isolation source: Sea water | place: Canada:Atlantic | collected 2013-11 | reverse complement strand
CATAAATGCTGTCGTTTCCTCGCTCTCCAGTGAGCACGTCGTCACCCTCAAAGCCATAAATTTTATCGCTTTCGGGAGTTCCAGTGAGTTGGTCGCTATCTTGAGACCCTTGAAGAATTGCCATCGCTTTTTACAATCTGACAGGTGAGTTTTCAGTCATCCCAGTTTACTCGGTTTAGAGTATTCAGCCTAACCGCGCCTCACTACCTTGAGCTTCAATCGAGAATTAAGGCGCGAAGCTAAAAAACGCATGGTATCAATCCTCGGTGTTCTTATTTCTTTGCTTCAAGATAAGCATGCCGATAATCTGAATCGACAGCAGTACAGGCAACACGATGACGCTGCCGCTTAGCCCAGCAACAACAAAGCCCGCGACACAAAGCGCGCCGTTGGCGAGCGCATAGGGTAGCTGAGTTTGAAAGTGATCGAAGACATCGGCGCCGGCGCCGGCAGACGAGAGTATCGTTGTCTCTGAGATCGGCGAGCAGTGGTCGCCGAATAGTCCGCCCGAGAGCACAGCGCCCACGCACACCGCAAGCGGCGCATCGATTGCAAATGCCGCAGGCATGGCAAGCGGCAACATAATTGCGAAGGTGCCCCACGACGAGCCGGTAGCAAACGAGATGGCGCACGACACTACGAAGATCAGCAGCGGCAGTATCCAAGCAGCGACGTTGTCGCGCACGAGCGTCGCTACGAAATCGTCTGCGCCGAGTGTCGTCATCATGTCGCCCATCGCCCACGCGAGCAGCAGCATAATAGCGATTTGCATCATGCGGCTCATGCCATCCAAATAAACTTGTAGACTGCGCAGCGGCGATTGGGCGCGATTCAACGCCATCAGTGCGACAAGCGTAAGTGCAGCGAGAAGATAAGCGGTTGCTAGCCCTGCCCGAAAATCCGACCCGCTCACTCGCCCAAACGGAAAGCCGAGCGGCCCCAGCACCCAAAAAAGCGTGACGCCTAACACCACCAACGGCAGCCAAACAAACGAAGGCCGAGCATTGGCGAGTGTTACTTGTTCGAGCGCAGAGTCGTTCGGCTGTTGCAGAGGACTATCAGCGCGCGCTGCGTCTTCGGCGCGGCGCATTGGGCCAAATTCGATGCCAACTATTGCCAACAGCGGCACGGCAGCTAAGGCGAGCCACGCGTAAAGCTGAAACGGCAGCGCCGAGAGAAGCAGGGCGTAATCGCTCGCATCGACACCAAGCGACTCGATCTGCTGATTCAGCAGCCCCATGATGTAAACGCCCCAGCCGATGAAAGGCACTAGAATCGCGACCGGCGAGGCGGTCGAGTCGATGATGTAAGCGAGCTTTGCGCGCGAGACACGCAGGCTGTCGGCGAGCGGCCGGAAAGTCGGCCCAATGATGAGAGGCGTGCCGAGGTCTGAGAAGAAAATAAGAATGCCGCCAAGCCAGGCCGCTACCTGCAGCCGCGCGCGGGTTGTAATGAAACGCATCACGCGCGCCGCAAACGCAGCACCGCCGCCGGATTTTTCCATGAGCGCAACAAAGCCACCAATAAAAGCGAGCAGCACCAGAACGCCTGCGTTGTAGCTGTCGGTGACCTGCGGCACCAAATAATCGCGCACCATCAACGTAAGCGCAGCGATAGGAGAAAACCCTTCAACGAGAAGCACGCCGGTAAAAAGCCCTATGAACAGGCCAAGGATGACATTGCGCGAGGCGATAGACAGCACGAGGGCGAGGGCAACGGGGAGCAGACTGATGACACCAAGGTCGCTCAGGGTCTCGGGGGGCATGGGCGGAATCCATTCTTTTTAAAGGCAAGGCGCCACTTTAGCACAGCAGATTGCCTCAGAATTAGCCGGAAATGGGCTCTTAGTGTATAATTCGCGCCTTACGTAGAAAAAATTAACGACAACCGATAACGGAAGTACGATGGCAAATAAATCAAAGAAAGAAGCAGCAACGAGTAACCGCGAAGACCTAACTTCACACATAGACGCGTTTCTTAAAGGTGGCGGCAAGGTTCAACAGATTCCCTCAGGCGTAAGCGGCCAGACTACGACAAGCGGGCCACGCCAAATCGTGTTAAGCCACAAGACTAGCTAAAGCGGCAATACTCCGTTTATACGCTACGCCCGCGACCGACGCTGACCCCTGCTCTTCGGCGCCGCCCTGCCCGATCAATCACTCGGCAGCGAAATACCTAGTTCACGCTATCTAACGCTGACTATTCCCTCGGTGCACGTCCATGTCTAAGCTCCTCTTTAAGCTGCGCAACGTGCCCGAAGACGAGGCGCTAGAGGTTAGAGACCTACTCGAACTCAATGACATCGACTACTTTGAGACAACCCCCGGCAACTGGGGTATCTCGATGCCAGGCTTGTGGCTTCACGACGCCGACGATTTTCCTCGCGCCCGCGCCCTTTTAGACGATTACCAAGCCGATCGGGCGCAGCGCGAACGCAGCCGCTTTGACGAACTCCGCGCGTCGGGTGATGCGCCCACGCTCTGGCAGCTCTTGCGCGCAAAACCCCTAGTGGTCAGCATCCAGCTAGTTGTCATCGCGCTACTCGCCTACCTTTCTCTTCGCCTTTTCCCGGGACTTTAGTTTCAAACTAGTAAGCAAAAATACCTGCTTTACACCTCGGCTAAGCTGCGCTATAAAACGATCAGGTTCTTAGTCAGTGACTCTTTCGGGGGGAGCTTACTGACTTTCGTCTCTACCCTGTAAAGAGAAAAAGGAGGTGATCCCATCAATAGTCAATCACAGAAGGGAGCCTTTAATCAGGCTTGCTAGCTTAGCTTTACTAACATCGGCAAGACACTTTGTGGCGAGTTGATGTGAGTTTGGCGAAGGCCAGACAGTCGGTTGAAGAGAGTCTTCCCTGAGAAAGAAGAGTCTTTGCTCCCGCCAAAAAAACGAATCTCGCTATCGCCTCGTGCGGTAGCGGGATTTTTTTATGCGCTAATTCTTTCTCCCTTTTCTAGTCCGGCGAGAGTCGGCTGCCGTTGTAATAACAAATGCATCTTGCCCTCGCAAACAGAGAAGATCAGACCATGGAAGAACAACCACACAGCACGCTAAATCAGCTCGATTCGACAGACCAATCCGGCCCTCTTGGCTCTCTCGACTCTCTTGGCCAACGCCGCGCGCGCGCCGGGCTGCGCAACCTCTTCGTCGCAGACGCGCTTGCGATGCCGGTTCACTGGTACTACAACCCGATGGATATCGAGCGGCAATTTCCCGGCGGCATAAGCCAGTTCGAGGCGGCACCTGAGTTTCATCCATCGTCGATTATGTCGCTGCATTCGACGAGCCAAGGCGGGCGCAGCTCTGCCGCTCGCGGCAATAGCCATGGCAAACCGCGTAAAATTGTAGGCGAGGTTATCCTCAAAGGGCGCGAAAAATTTTGGGGAGTAGCGAACACTCACTATCATCATGGAATGCAAGCGGGCTCGAATACACTTAACGCGCACTGCACTCGCGCCCTGCTGCGGACGCTTGCGATTCGCCAGGGCAACTACGATCGCGATGCTTTCCTCGATGCCTATATCGAGCTCATGACAGCCGAGCCCGCGCTGCATCCCGACACCTATGCCGAGTCGTATCATCGCGGGTTTTTTGCCAACCTCGAGGCCGGCAACGCGCCGCATCGCTGCGCCGCGGTGACCCATGACACTCCCTCTATTGGCGGGCTTGTTTCGATAGCCGCGATCTACCTCGCTGGGCGTCTTGCCGGACAGTCAGTCGACACCCTGCAACAACAGTGTGTCGACCATCTTTACCTGACACATCCCGACGAAGTGTTGGCAGGCGTGTGTGTTCACTACACGGCGCTCCTTGAGGCATTGCTCACCCGAGACGACTCGACGTCTGTGCGCGAACTCTTGGTCACCACGAGCAGGCTTAGTGCGAATTTCCGTGTCGCCGAGCTCGCCGCCAAGGCCAAAGACGACCGCGAGGTAATCGGCGGCCTCTTCTCATCGGCCTGCTATATCGATGGCGCATGGCCTGGCCTGCTCTACCTCGCCTACAAATATGTAGACCAGCCCGAGGTCGCACTACTCGCCAACGCTAATCTTGGCGGCGATAATTGCCATCGCGGCGCGGTGCTCGGCATATTGCTGGGTGTTGCTAACGCGGTGAGTGTCGATACCCTATATAATGCATTGCTCGATCGGGAACAGATCGATTTGGAGATCGACGCCGCGTTAGGAATAGAATGACTTAGCACTTGAGCGTCTACCCTCGAGCGCTGGCTAAAACCTGTCGCAATTCAGAGGGGATTCGCCGCCTCGATGCATAGCATACATAGCTTAAAAGCCTGCTTAACTTAAAAGGAACCTAAGTAAGAATGAAGATCCCAGCCCGCCTGCTTCCCCTTCTCGAAGAAGGGCTCATCGATGAGGTGCTAAGCCGCCTGATGAGCGGCAAAGAGGCCGATGTCTTTGTTGTGCGCTGTGGTGACGATGTGCGCTGCGCAAAGGTCTATAAAGAAGCCGCCAAGCGGAGCTTTAAACAGGCAGTCCTCTATCAAGAGGGGCGTAAATCCCGTAGCAGCCGTCGCTCGCGCGCGATGGAAAAAGGCTCTAAGTTCGGCCGCGCGCAGCAAGAAGAGACTTGGCATAACGCCGAAGTCGACGCGCTCAGAAAGCTAGCCGCTGCCGGTGTTCGTGTCCCGACGCCTTATGCCTGTGTCGACGGCGTTTTGCTTATGGAACTGGTTACCGATGGCGAAGGTGATGTGGCTCCTCGCCTCAGCGAGGTTGTTCTCACCCGCGAGCAGGCTATCGAAGACCACAACGCGTTAATCGGCTATGTAGTAAAAATGCTCTGTGCTGGCATCGTTCATGGCGACCTTTCAGAGTTCAATATTTTGGTCGACGACTACGGTCCGGTAATTATCGACCTGCCTCAGGCTGTCGATGCCGCGGCCAATAACAACGCCGAGTCTATGCTGCTGCGAGACGTGAATAAACTTCGCGACTACTATTCCGAATTCGCCCCCGAATTGGCGACCACAGAGTATGCGAAAGAGATGTGGGCGCTTTTCGAAAGTGGCGATTTAAAGCCCAACACCGTGTTAACCGGCGAGTTCGAAGACGATGGCGAGACTGCCGATGTCGACGCCGTCATGCGTGAAATAGCCGAGGCGATTAAAGAAGAGCAAGAGCGACTTGCACGTATCGCCGACGCCGAGTCGGACGTTACTTAAGCGTTGCTTTACCTGCCCCAAGATAACTGCGCAGCCGTGGTGGGAAGTTTTTCTGCACCAGCGCCTGCTGCAATGCCCACTGCTTCTCTGGCGCAACCTCGCGCAAAAATTTGACCTCGCCACTCTCAACCACGGCGATGGGAATACCGTCTTCGAATAACACGCGGTTGTTGAGCAGCTTGGCTAGCTTACGCCTTGGCAGTATCAGATTGAGCAGATTCAGCGGATCGCTCGCCGCTAGACTGTGGTAGCGAGGCTTTGCTGCCGCAACCTCCTTCGCCATGCTGCGCAAGCCATCGACCGCTTCTTGGAAAGCGAACTGCTCCCCGCCCACGCCGGCAATAAAGCGTCCGCCGCGCACCGTGCCTCGCAGCTCCATACGCCTGAGCGCTCTTAGCAACACGCGCCAAGGTGGTGCGAGCAATTCGCGCTCTATTATTGAGCTAAACAAAACGCCCCAGCGATTCAGGTAAATCGAGATGAGCCGTTCGAGTTGGTCGTCGTCGAGCACGTCCCAACCGCTGCGAGAATTGTTAGGACGACTCGCCCGTGGCTGGCGAATAATCGCCGGTGTCGCCGGGCTGCGCCGCGTGTTCTCAGCCTCGGTTTCGGTTCGAGCCGTGGTCATTGCCTCGGTTTCTGCTGTGTCAGCTGGCCGAGGCGCGAAGGTTTCCAGCAGACTCCATCGACCCGCTTCTTCGACGCCGAACATCGGCGAGCGTCTGCGCCGACGGTGCGCGCCCTGCTTTTTTGCGGCGGGGGTGAGCAATGCCCGTAGGCCAGTAAAGCTGTCACTATTTAGCCGCCCCGCGCCAACCAATTCGGCGAGCCCCTCTTCGAGCTGCGCCTTTAAAAGACCAGAACGAGACTGGATCTGATCGAAGAAGCTCGCCCCATTGGTTAGCAGGTCAGCCTCAATGCGCTGGGCCGTGTTCGAAAATGTTTTGCCGCTTGGCGCGTCTTGCCCGACTCGCGTTTTGCGTGGGCCTTCATCAGCCTCTTTTAATTGCGCTCTTGCCATTGCCTGCCATATATCCAAATTGGCGCGACTCATAATGGCGATCGGCGTAGTCTTGACCGGCCCCGAACTGCCCTTGTGCAGCGCACGCTGCGATGCGCTCGGCTGCACATAGCGTCCCCAAGTGACCCTGCCGCTAATACACAAGACGTCTAACCAGTTGGGATCGTAATCAGAGACCCGCGACGGATAAAGGTCGGCTTCCCAGCTTGCCGCAGGCGCCGAAATGCCGTCCAACATCGCAAGAGAGCGTTGGAGCTGGGTCTGGCCATCGAGACTCGCCTCGGCCGAAGAATGCGGCATTTCATCGTCGTCGCGCACGGGCTGCAGGCCGTGCTCGTCGAACAAAAACTGCGTATAAACTTGAAGCGACACGGGCTTTATCGCCTTGCGGTGTGAGTCGATCGTGTAACGATGGATACGCTGCAGGAGGCGCCGCTCACACCATTCGACCGGCCCGTCGCCTGCCTGTTCAGCACGCGGCGTAAACTTGCCTTGGAACACGAAACCTTCGACTTCGAGTGCAAGCAGTGCCGCGTCTATTTTTACGCAGGGCAGCGAGACTTCGTCGGCTAACCGCTGCGCTGTAACCGGCCCCAAACCCTCTAAGCGCGAGCGCACCAGATCGCGCAGGGCCTCTTCGGGCTCGAAGCACACACCCTCGAGGAAAGAAGGCGTATCGAATTGCGCGCAGCACTCTGGGAACAGCGCCCTAAATTTTGGCAAGTCTTCTGTGGCGAAGAGAAGCTCCTGGGGATGCTGCACTAGCTGATGAAGCCTTCCTTCGAGTACAAGCCTTTCACGCCATTTCTCGAAGCCATTATCGGCAAACTCAGCGGCGGTGATATAGCCGAGAGTCTGTAGGGCATCGTGAAGTTCTTCGGCGTTATGCACGAGCGGCCAAGCTTCTTCGCGCACGCGCGCGATAGCAGAAGCATCCAGCAGAGAATAGTCGCGCGCCTCGGCGGGGTCGGCCCAGCTTCGATTTCGAATCGCATTCGTTCGCCGCTCCTCGGCTGGCGCGTCGTCTAAGAAAGCATAGGGTCGTGCATTAATAATCTCCTGCGCAAACGGCGATGGCTCGCGCAGGTCTTTGGCGATTAGCGTGAGTTCCTCGCGCTCGATCTTACCCACAAGCTCTATCAGCGCGTCGATATCCATCGCCTCGGTGAGGCAGTCGTGAATGGTTTGATCGACGAGCGGGTGTGTCGGCACATCGCGGCGACCGGTGAGATTCTCGGCGCAGGCGATTTGATCGGGGAACACGTGAGCGATTAGGTCTTCGGCGTCCATACGCTGAAACTGAGGTGGCACGCGTTTGCCGCTACGATTGCGTTGAATCGCCAGCGATCGCGTCGCGTTCCAGCGCCAGCGTACCTCAAACATGGGCGAATCGAGCAGTGCCTGCACGAGCACGTCGCGCACCGTTGTAGTCTGAAGATAGCGAAATACTTCGTCGAGCGGAAAGCTATGCACCGACCCCAGCGATATCACGATGCTGTCTTCATTTGCTGCTGCCTGCAGCTCGAAATTGAAAGACTTACAGAAGCGCTTGCGCAACGCGAGACCCCAGCCGCGGTTGATGCGACTCCCAAAGGGCGAATGGATTACGACGTGCATGTCGCCCACTTCATCGAAAAAGCGTTCCATGATTATCGTGTCGCGAGTTGGCATCGCGCCCAGCGCGGCCATTCCTGCGTGCAGGTATTCCACCACTTGCGACGCAGCCGAGTGCGGCAAGCCGACGGCGTTAATACACCATTGCATCGCCGCGTCTGCAGACTCGTCGAGTATTAGGTCGCCTATTTGCTGCCTAAAGTTAGACACCGACTGCGACAGCTCGACCGTGCGACCTGGCCCTTCGCCGAACCAGAAAGGAACAGTAGGGTTCATGCCTTGGGCATCTCTCACGCGCACTTTAAGCCCGTCCACCCGCAAAATCTGCCAAGCGTGAGTGCCCAGCGTAAACACATCGCCCGCCATCGAATCGAGCGCGAAGTCCTCGTTTAGGCTGCCGACCACCGTGTCTTCGGGGTCGAGCACAACCTGATAATCGAACATATCTGGAATCGCGCCACCGTTAGTCAGTGCGATAAGATTAGCGCCGCGCCGTGGCCTGAGCCGCCGGTTAATCGCGTCGTAATGCAGATGGGCGCCGCGCCGTCCCCGACGGCTGGTGTAGCCATCGGCAACCATGCGTAGCGTCTCTTCAAATTCTTCTTTAGTTAATTCCCTAAATGGGAAAGCCTTGATAACCAGTGCGTAAAGCTCGTCGATACACCAGCTATCCAGAGGCGTCATTGGTTCAAAGGACTCTTTCTGTTCAATCTCGTCAATCTCTTCAATCTCTTGAGTCTCTTGAGTCTCTTGAGTCTCTTCAATCTCCTCAGTCTCTTTTGGGTACACATCGCTCTTCACGCTCGCCGGCTCAGCCTCTGTGCCGCGCAGCCCAGCTCGAGCGGCAGCGAGTGCTGCTTTGCGCACCTCTGGTGAGGCGGGTGTTGGGGCTGGCTTTGCGGATGAGCTGAGCCTCGTCGAGCCGCTTGTCCGCATCGCGGCTAGGGCCGTTGCCAGGGGTCGGAATATTTCCTTACTGGGCTGTTTATTAACGGGCTGTTTATTAGCGGGCTGTTTGTCGCCGTCTCGTCCGCGGTCGTGAACCTGTGCCGACACCTCGGCGACTATTTGCTGCGCCAGAATATCGAGCGGCTTTTCGGGCATAACAATGGCGTCGAGCTGGCCTCGGCGAATGCTGTGCACCAGCGCACTGGCTTCGATAAGGTCGTCGCGCGTGAGCGGAAACAAAATGCCCTTCGGCGTGCCATTGATCGAGTGGCCACTACGACCCACTCTCTGCAAAAATGTCGCAATGCTTTTAGGTGAAGAGAATTGCACCACGAGATCGACCGAGCCTACATCGATGCCGAGTTCCATCGACGCCGTCGCGACCAGCACCTTAAGGCTACCCGCCTTAAGCCGCTGCTCGGCGTTGTGCCGGTGATCTTTACTCATGCTGCCGTGATGCGAACAGACAACATCGTCGCCGAGGCGCTCGGCAAGCGCGAGGGCAAGCCGCTCGGAGAGTCTGCGCGTGTTCACGAATACCAGCGTCGTATCGTGGCTCTCGATTAGCTCAACGAGACGGCCATAGAGCTCGTCCCACACCTCGTTGCTCATCAGCGCCGAAAGCGGCGACTTAGGTACCTCGATACGGATGTCCAGTTCGCGCCTAAACCCCGAATCGACAATCGCGCAGTCTGCCTTCGGCCAGCGCGAGTCCGCACCCTCAACCTCGACCTCAACCTCACCCAGAGAACCCGAGTCGCATTCGGATTGCCCTGTCGCATTGCCCACTAAATAGTTTGCAACAAGGTCGATTGGTTTCTGCGTTGCCGACAACCCAATACGCTGGAGCGTCCGACCGCTTTGGTCGTTTGTCTGGTCGCTCGACTGAGAACTTATAAGATGCTGAAGCCGCTCCATCGACAACGCTAAATGCGAGCCTCGCTTGTCGCCCAAAAGCGCATGGATCTCATCGACAACCAAGCTGCGCACAGTAGACAGCATCGCGCGGCCGCTCGCACTGGTGAGCAGTAAGTAGAAGGACTCGGGAGTAGTAACGAGAATATGCGGCGGCTTTTTCGCCATGCGCGCACGCTCACTCGGGGGCGTGTCACCCGTGCGCACGGCGATGCGAATATCAACCGGAGCGAAGCCCTGCAGATGCAGCTGCTCGGCGATGCCATTGAGCGGCTGCTCGAGATTTTTTTGGATATCGTTGCTGAGTGCCTTGAGCGGCGACACATAGAGAATTTGGACGCCTTCACTCAGTTCGCCATTTAGGCCGCGCTGGAGAAGCATGTCGATGGCGGCGTAAAAAGCCGCGAGAGTCTTACCGCTGCCCGTCGGCGCGGCGATTAAAGTATGCCGCCCTGCCCGAATCTGCGGCCATGCGTCGGCTTGCGCTTTTGTCGCTTGCCCGAAACGTTCCTCGAACCACGCCCGACTAGCGGGGTGAAAGTCCGCAAGGCCTGTGTTGTTCTTGGGAGAATCGCTTTTCATGTCTGGGCTCTCATAACACTGCAGCACTGCGGCACTGTTTCCTTTTTGGCGTGCGACGCGCTAAGTTTTTGTCTCGCAAATTTTACTGGTTATACATACAGCATACTCGGCTTTTTGCCGTGGTCAAATAATTACGCAAATTTCCCCTTTAGCGATCGCAACAAGCTCACGCTGTGCTCAATTTCACCGCTTTCTTGCACCTCACTTCCGTGTAAACTAATCTGGATAATGTAAGCATGGCTCTAAATAGCCGCCAATAGCCAAAAATAGCCGACAGCAGTTAACAGCTGTTTACAAAAATCGACATACAATAACCATCAACAACCGACAATTACCAAAAATAACCAACCACAAAATGCAGGCACGCCCTATGGCCGACATCGACAAGCATGACTCCGAAGCTCAGCCTCGCGTGCCCGACGAGTCTGTGTCTGCCTCGGACACAACCGAACATACGTCTGCGCCCAAGTCAGTACCCAAGCCCTCAGAAGAGACGCCCTACACACTGCCCACCCCGCAGCACCCAAACGCAGGATTCGGCGAGCGCATCACCCACGCCTTAAAAGTCGCGTGGGCAGAGAATCGCCAGTTTTTCCTCCTGCTGACCTGCATCGTCTTCTTTAAAAGCGCAGTAGCCGACCTCAGCTCGATCTCAGGCGCGTCGATGCAGCCCACTTTGCTCGACGGCGACAAAGTGTGGGTCAATAAGCTCGCCTACGATATTAAAGTGCCTTTTACCGAAATCAATCTGGCCGAGGTGGGCGACCCCCAGCGCGGAGATATCGTGATTATCGATTCGAAGCGCGCCGGTAAACGCTTGATCAAGCGTATCGTCGGGCTTCCCGGTGACACAGTGGCAATGCAAAACCTGTCTCTTATACACATCTGACGCTGCCGACGATCTACTCTGTGTAG
>OJDU01000300.1_pt1 | contig 11258 bp, 9 predicted proteins | sample 1592771 | NCBI WGS metagenome assembly OJDU01 (sample SAMN05416864, study PRJEB24817) | seawater metagenome | isolation source: Sea water | place: Canada:Atlantic | collected 2013-11 | reverse complement strand
GCTCGGAGATGTGTATAAGAGACAGATATGTGATTCATGGTGCCCGGTAGCAATCGCAAAGCGTCCGTTTCAAAACGGCTGTAATCAAACCCATGCATTAAGGCATGCAGCTTCTCTAAGTTTTCTAAAAAGATGGCAAAGGCTTCGTTCGTATCAATGGTGGGTTGTCCTTTACCATTGGAATTAGTATACGTTTTCAGCGCCTTTTTAAGCTCGCTCGCAATACCAATATAATCAACCACCAAGCCACCAGGCTTATCTTTAAACACACGGTTCACACGTGCAATGGCCTGCATTAAGTTATGCCCCTTCATTGGCTTGTCGATATACATCGTATGGCAGTTAGGCGCATCAAAGCCCGTTAACCACATATCACGCACAATCACCAATTGAAGCGGGTCATTCACATCTTTAAAGCGTTTTTCAAATAGCTTCTTAGTTTCTTTATTATGGATATGTGGCTGTAACTTCGCTTTATCCGAAGCAGAGCCAGTCATCACAATTTTAATCGCGCCTTTGGTTGGGTCGGCGGCTGTGCCTAATGGAGCGCCATGCCATTCTGGTTTAATCGCCACAATCGCATCGTACATATCCACACAAATCTCACGGCTCATGCTTACAATCATGCCTTTGCCTGCCATGGTGGCAGTGCGGTCTTCAAAGTGCGTCACTAAATCTTTCGCTACTTGTTGCAGTCGTGAATCGCTACCCACTAATTTTTCTAAAGCCGCCCATTTCGATTTAGTGCTTTCACGTTCCGCAACATCCTCTTCATCTTCGATGACTTCATCCACTTCATCGTTTAAAGCCTCAATATCAGCCGCGTTAATATCCAACTTAGCCAAACGCGATTCGTAATAAATAGGCACGGTGGCGCCGTCATCTACCGCATCTTGAATATCATAGATAGAAACGTAATCACCAAATACCGCGCGCGTATCTTTATCGCTAGAATCAATCGGCGTACCCGTAAAGCCAATGAAAGAAGCTTCTGGTAAGGCATCACGTAAATGCTTGGAATAACCAAACGTGTATTTACCCGTCTTTTTATTTAACTTAGCCTTATCGCCATATTGGCTTCGGTGGGCTTCATCACTCACCACCACAATGTTATGTCGGCTGCTTAATACAGGGTGTGTTGCCTCATCACCTAATAGTGAAAACTTTTGCACAGTGGTGAAAATAATCCCGCCAGATTGGCGTGCCGCTAATATATCGCGCAAATCATCTCGGTCACTCGCTTGTATTGGCGTTTGTTTTAACGCGTCACTCGCCATGCTAAAAGTGTTAAACAACTGACCATCTAAATCATTACGGTCTGTCACTACCACAATGGTTGGGTTATTCATTTCAGGCTGCGCTAACAGCTTGCCTGCGTAGCAAACCATGGAAATTGATTTGCCCGAACCTTGGGTATGCCACACCACGCCAGCCTTACCAGAACCTGGCACCACTTCATTGGCATAATTAGCGCGTGGTTGAGCAACAATATTTTGCTCAGGCTGCTGTGCCGCAATTACCGTGGCGCGCACTGCCTCACGCACCGCATGAAACTGATGATAACCAGCAATCTTTTTAATGAACGTATCGCCATCGTTTTCAAACAACACAAAATGACGGATATAGTCTAAAAATAAGGTAGGTTTAAAAAAGCCTTTAACTAAGGTTTCTAAAAAATACTCGAATGATGGCTTGTCGTTTTCATTATCAACCACGCGCCAAGGTAAAAAGCGCTCTTTATTCGCTGTTAAAGAGCCCACGCGCGCACTCAAACCATCACTGACTACCAAAGCCTCATTAAAAATAAATAAGTCTGTAATCTCTTCTTTATACGTTTGCAGTTGTTGGTAAGCCGACCAAATATCCGCCTGTTCATCAGCTGGGTTTTTTAATTCAACTACCGCTAATGGCAAGCCATTAATAAATACAATTACATCAGGGCGACGATGTCCTTTAGTGCCAGTAATCGTAAATTGATTCACCACTAAAAATTGATTGTTGCTTACATTGCTAAAGTCCACTAAATGCACATAATCCGTCTTAGCAACACCATCTTGTTTAAACTCAACCTTTACACCTTCTAATAACAACTGATGAAAAGCCTGATTGTTTTTAATCAATATAGGCGTTTCAGCTTTGGCGATTTGTTGTGCGATTAATTCTAATGTATCAGTTGGGATGTGTGGATTAATGGCTTGTAAGCAATTCAGCAAACGGTCATGCAGAATGAGTTGGCGGTAATCGCTACGCTCAGGGCTATCGCCATCTGGCGCAATATCGTAACCGCTCACATAGTCATAGCCAGTGGATTTAAACCAGTCTAGGCAGAGTTGTTCTAATTGGTCTTCGGTAATCATTAACTTTCCTTATATAGCGTAAGTTGATGTGCCGCAATGTGATTAGTTAAGGTCCGAAGCATAGCAATAGGTCCGGAGCTATCAGGCAAAGGTCCGGACTTTAGCTCCGGACCTTTTGTGGAAGATGTGAAAGTATTGTCAGGTGTTAATGGCAGAAAATTAGCGCAGCCTGACTTCGGTTTGGTTTGTGATGAAATAAGAAAGTTATTGTATTTCAATGGCTTATATGTAATTTTGTTGGAAGGTTGCATTAGCAATATGATAAGCATCACTATGCCCAATCCGGAATGTAGCGCGCATAACGTCTAGAATCTGGCGCGTTAGGATCGCTCTTAATTAACCCCTGCTCTACGGCTGAAGTAATAATCTGGGAAATAGTATTAGCACTACCATCCGACACGCCAAACCGCTCACGTAACGATTGATTCGTCATTTGCTTGCGTAAGACCCACTGCAACACACAGTGCTGGTAACAAGCGCGTATGCGGGCGCTACCATCCATATCGCGGAAAGATTTAGCACCATGAATCACCACAACAGTTCGCTTGTAGGCGACTAAAAAATCGGGAGCAGGTAGCTGCAAAAACTCTGCCGCCTCTACCACTCTATCAATACCGCTACTCTTTTCTTCACAAATACCAAAACGACGCATCAAATCAGCGAGTCTTTCATTACGAGATTGATAACCATCAATAAATCTTGCTACAGGAACAATAGGTTGACCAGGGTTGGAGATTTCTACACGATTTGCATAAATTTCCACTGCTGGTGAAGCGCCGCCCATCTCCATATCTTGATGAATAAGTGCATTGGCGAGTAACTCTCGTATCACCACCTCAGGTACTAACTTGACCTCTTTACGAATAGCACCTTCAATCACTTCATTTTGTGGCAATTGACTCATCACATAATCAACTAAACCTTTAAATCCAACGGCATAGCCTTTTTCCCCCGTAATGTCTAAGGTCGTTTCCATTTTCGACTCGCCAGCAAACACAACCACACGGGTCGCTTTACGGCTAACATTAGGGAACGCGCGCAAGCTCTTAGCGAGCAAAATAGCACCCATATTTGAAATGGAAAAGCCACCATTGTTAGCCTCAATCAAGCGTTCACTTGACAGTCGTTCAATCACGCCGTGCTGATCAGTCGGGTAAGGTAACTTGAGTAAATCAAAGAAGCTTTGTGTATCTAACAACTGAATTACATCTTGTGCGGATAAGTCCGTTAGTGCCATATTCTCAAGCCAGCCTGGCTTGCCTTCATTAAAAATTTGCCTTAAATGATCTTCGCTCATTGGCACAAGGGCTTCACCTGCACGCATTAAGTAAGCACCTTCATAATGATAAGCCGTGCCACGAGGCCTAGGTGGAATAGCAAAAACCACAACGCGCCCGTCAGCGTGTTGCACCGCCTCAATATCTACACGGAAACCAATCGCATTAAATAGCTTTTCGGCCATTTCAATCGGGTTGCGAAAGGCCGCACTTCCCACTACAGGTCTAGGCGGCTTATCGGCAATACCCAACAATAAATGGCCGCCACCTTCATTCGCCAGTGCCACGCAATATTGGTACAGTTTTTTATTATCAAATTGTTGCTTGGCTTCTTTAAACTCTAGATGCTGCGTTTCCGTAGCGGCATTTCGCCAAATATCAATTTGTTCAGGTGTGATTGTCATGCGGTTTTCTCCAGTGTGGCTGGCATATCGTTTACTGCTAGTTCTCCAGAAAGGAGCTTAGGGAGTAATGAGTCTCGTAACTGCTCAAGGTTGGAGTTTTGATTTATGTTTGAAATCCACCGGTTAAATAAAGAATCAACACTGTTGCAAAACAACTTAATCAGCTCACTTCTGGCTAGAATTAATTCTACTGACTCTATACCAGAAGAGCTGATATTAGGTTGAGCACTACCTTGTGCAGCGCCAACAACCGATTCAAAGATATTATCTCGCTGAAAGCAACAATATAAAAACCATGATATTTTTGAACCAAACTTTTCTGATTCAAACTTCGCCACACGTTGGTTGAGGTAAGCAGCTTTATCACCTGTAACGACTAGCCCAATTTTGGCTACAGTTGCACCAGTCATAGCCATTAATAAATTACCATCATTTAACTTAAACCTTTTGGCATTTTTTGCTTGCTCATTATCAATACACTGACAATTGGCAAGATCAACTCTGCCATCTCCAGTTATATTTTTGATCTTCACAACTGGATTTCCAGTATCAATAAAAGACTTTCCTTTAAATGCATAACCTCCCTTGGCACTAGCAATATCACCGATGGAACCAACCTCCCACCCCTCCGGAATCTCACCCAATTCAGAATCGACGAGTGTGTCTGGGAATAAGGCGGCGGTGGTGTTGAGTTGGGCTTGTTGTGCGGCGCTGAGTTGGTCGAGTTCGGCTAGGGATTTGCCACTGATGGCCACCATGGCGGCACGTTGTGGGTCTTGGCCGTTTTGTTTGGCGGCGATTTTAGCGCGAGTCGGTTCAAAATCTACAAACCAGCTTTTAAATAGGGCTTGGGCGATTTGTTCTAGGGTTTGGTTGGTTTGGCGGTTCAGTTCAATTTTTTCTTCTAAAGAAACAATTAAATTGTTAATCGGAATGGAGTCTTCAGGTGAAACAGTTTCAATTGCAAAGTTTAAAATAAGATCTCTTCCGACATTAGGAAAAGTAGACCCAGTAGCAGCTACCAATAACTTGTCTAAGTTTTTTTCAATAACTGCTCTAACATACGGTGTTGGATAACCATTTTTTCCTCTTATGGCTGCAATGCCTCTTCCAATAGCATAACTTTGATCTGCATAGTTCATGCGCCCAGTGGTCGAGCCGCGCACACAAAACAATATGTCACCAGCCTCGGAAAATTTTTGTCCTTCAGTAGTATATTGGACGGGCTTAGGATAACGGCTTGTAAATTCAGTTGGGCCATTTAAGAGCGGAAATCCCGAGCCATCAGAATTTACATTTTCTCCTTTAGGGGATTGTCCCATTATTACTTCGGCAATATCATTTAAAACTCTATTTGAGGACATAACCTAACCCCGTCAAGTTCTTTTTAATCTCAGCTTCTAAGCGGTCAGATTCCTCAAACTGCGTTGTTAATTGCCCAGTTAAGCGTGCCATCTTTTCTGCAAACGGTTCGCCATCATCGGCTTCCGCTTCTGTGCCCACATAGCGGCCTGGGGTGAGTACGTAATCGTGCTTTTGTAGGTCGGCAAGTTCTACTGATTTACAAAAGCCTGCAACATCTTCATAGCCTTCACCCATTTGCCAGTTGTGGAATGTTTCTGTCACTTGGTCTAAATCGGTTTGGGTAAAGTCGCGTAGTACACGGTCTTTCATATATCCTAAGTTACGGGCATCTATAAACAGCACTTCACCTTGGCGCTTACGCAGTTTTCTGCCTGCGGCATTGGTGCGTTCGGTTTTATTTTTACTTAAAAACCAAATGCAGGCGGGTATTTGCGTATTGGTAAACAGTTGCCCCGGTAAGGCAACCATGCACTCGATTAAATCATTCTCTATTAATTGTTTGCGTATATCGCCTTCACCACTGGTGTTAGAGCTCATGGAGCCATTGGCGAGTAATAAGCCGACGCTGCCATTAGGCGCGGTGTGATACAGCATGTGTTGTAACCATGCAAAGTTGGCATTGCCTGTGGGTGGTTTGCCATGTATCCAGCGTGGGTCGTCGTCACTCACACCTGTGTCCCACTCTTTCATATTAAATGGTGGGTTAGCCATGACAAAGTCAGCGCGTAGGTCTGGGTGTTGGTTATTGGTGTAAGTGCTGGCGGGTTCTTTACCAAAGTTAAAGCCAATGCCACGGATCACCATGTTCATGGCGGCAAGTTGCCATGTGGTGTGGTTCGCTTCTTGCCCATAAATACTCACATCGTCAATTTTGCCTTTGTGGGCGGTAATAAAATTTTGCGATTGCACAAAGAAACCACCACTACCCATGGCTGGGTCATACACGCGGCCTTTAAAGGGTTCTAGCATTTGCACAATTAAACTGACGATGGATTTTGGCGTGTAAAACTGTCCGCCTTTTTTACCTTCGGCTAAGGCAAATTGCCCCAGCATATATTCATACACATGGCCGAGGATATCTTTTGAGTTGAGGCTGGCATGGTTAAATGGAATAGTCGCGACTAAATCAATTAACTCACCGAGTTTGGATTGTTCAATTTGTAAGCGCGTGTAAGGCTTATTCAAAAAGCCTTTGAGCTTTTGGTTGTCTCGCTCAATAGCTTCTAGTGCATTATCAATCAGCTGACCAATTGAACTAATGCGTTTGGCTTGGCGCCTTTCAGTTTCATCTACGGGGGCTTGTGTCAGCACTTCACCATTTTTAGCAATCCATAACTCACCCGTAATCACTACTTTGTTTTGGTTTTGTAAAAACGCCCAACGCGCCTCTGTTGGCACCCAAAAGGTATTGGTTTCTAAATAGTAGTCGCGCACTTCCAGCTCGGCGGCGATTTCCTTAGCATAGTCATCACTGTCTACACCGCCGTAGTCGGCAGGGTCTAAGTAGTAGTCTTGCGTGGGGTCTTTTAGCTGTGCTTCTAACTGTTGTTTGCGAATATCAAACGCATCAGAAACATACTTAATAAAGATAATGCCTAACATCACATGTTTGTAATTAGCGGCATCAAGCGATGGTAGTAGCTTGTTAGCGCCTGTCCATAACTTTTTTTCTAGATCATTAAGGAATTGTTGTTCTTCTTGGTTGACCATAATTGAGTATCGATATCTATGTGTTAATTAGAGCTATTCTATAGATATTCAATGCTGGGTCAATCACTGTGGAAGGGCTTGCCAAACTTAACTTCAGTCGCTTACATCTCCACATCCGAATCACAAAGCGTATCCGCCGCAATCCAGCGTTTAAACACTTTACTCGCTAGCTTATCCATCCGTTTTGGCAACCACTTAACAAAGCGTGAAGGTTCTATCACCATGCCGCATCGGTAGTGTTTGTTGTCATTATTCCATAGTAATGCTTTACACGGCGCAGTGTGCGGCCAAAGTAGTGCAAGGCTGACTGGGCAAGGTTCTGCGGCACAACAAACGCCGCAACCGTTACATGGCTCGCCTAATGCTGGCTTTGCTGGTGCATCGGCGTGAATGTGGATGATTTGTTTGGTGACGGCCATATTGGCTATTGTAGCAAGAGCTTATTAGAAAATAGTAAATAAGTTGGGGAAGGGTAGACAGGTCCCAATTTGGGGGTTATAGTACCCATATTGGGACTCTTTGATGGTGGATGAATGACAAATAGTGTAAGTGATGCCTTATTTACCAAGGCGCAACAGAAAATTTTGGCGTTGTTTTTTGGGCAGCCAGATAAAAGCTTTTATTTGAATGAAGTGGTGCGTTATGCGGCCATGGGTAAAGGCGTAGTTAGTCGTTTACTCAATAAGCTGACAGATGCTGGCTTGTTGGTTGTCAGTAAGCAAGGAAACCAAAATCACTACCAAGCCAATAAAGCCTCTCCAGTTTTTGCTGAGCTGGTACTGATTGTGAAAAAAACATTTGGCATTACTGAGGTGTTAAAGAGCGCGCTGTCGCCATTGTTGCCGAAACTCTCGCATGCGTTTATTTACGGCTCTGTTGCGAAGGGTGAAGAGCATACGAGTAGTGATGTGGATGTGATGTTGGTGGGGGATGACGTGAGCTATGGTGAGGTGATGACGCTGCTTGAGTCAGCTGAAGTGCAACTGGAGCGCACGATTAACCCAACGATTTATTCGGTTGCCGAGTTCAAGCAGCGTTTAGAAGATGGACATTCATTTTTAAGCAAGGTAATGGCACAATCACAATTGGATTTATTGGAGGATGATAAGGCATGAGTGCATTGGATAACTTAGTGAAAATTAATCAGTTAAAAGTAGAAGCTGCAGATGCAACTGAATTTGCAGGGATGTTGCGCGCTGGTGACGCGAAGTTAGCAGATTGGGGCTGAGGATAGCCAGTTTTCATTGGCTTACAGTGCGGCGCATGCTTTTGCATTGGCAGCCTTGCGGTGGCATGGTTATCGCTCTGATAAACGGTATATTGTATTTCAATGCCTAGAGCACACGCTGGGGTTAGAAAAAGCGCAATGGCGTGTTTTAGATGCTTGTCATCGTGCGAGAAATTTAGCTGAGTATGAAGGACATTTAGAGGTTAATCCCCAATTGCTAAAAGAGTTGATTGTAATCACTCAGCAACTGCAAATTAAGCTTAAAGCATTAGCACCAATTTAAATCGCTTTCTTGCTATAAATTAATCGACCTGCCACCATCTACAGCCAAAACATGCCCAGTAATAAACGGTGCATCCGCAGCTAGAAACTTGACTGCTTTTGCTATATCCGTTGGGTCGCCTGAGCGCTTTAATAACGTTTGGTCTATGACGGCTTGACGATAGGCATCGTCAAATTTTGCATTATTATCTGGCCAAAGTACTGGTCCAGGAGCAACAGCGTTGACGCGGACTTCTGGGCTCAATTCTTGAGCGAGGGATTTGGTGAGGGTGACTAAACCTGCTTTGGCGACGCTATAGACCACATAGCCTTTTTTTGGGCTTTCAACATGCATATCTGTAATGTTAATAATGCAGCCATTGGATTTTTTCAGGTCGCTGGCTGCCGCTTGTGATAAGAAGGTCGGCGCTTTTAAATTGCTACCAATCAGATCATGCCAATTTTCTTCATTGATATTGCCAATTTCAGTTGGCGTGTATGTAGAAGCGTTATTGATGAGGATGTCGAGCTGTCCGAAGCGTTTGGTTGTTTCGCTGACAAGGCTAGGCAATAGGGCTATGTTCAATAAATCACCTTGTACAATACTGACGCTATTAGGCCGTTGCTGATTCAGTTCGGCTTGCAATGCTTCTGCAGCTTGTTTGGAGGTGTTGTAGTGAATCATCAAGTTGGCACCATGCGCATGTAGCTCGCGGCTGATCGCCGCACCAACACGTTTTGCGCCACCCGTGATAAGAGCAACTTTATTCTGTAAGCTTGTATTTTGTAAGTTAGTAGTCATAAGGTTGAGGTCAGTCGGTTTTCATTATTCAATTTGATGATTCAAGTCGTCATGTTGAAGTCGAGGTTAATTGCTTGTTAGGTATTGTTTAAAAAATATTATAATAACGTATGACTGCTGCATTTAAACCACCATTGTCACCATCTACATTACCAACACCGTCATCAGAATCCCAGTACTATAGCCAACAGTTAAGCGATTTGGTTCAACAAAAGATAACGGAATCTAGCGGATGGTTGTCGTTTGCGGACTTTATGCACATGGCGTTATATACGCCAGCTCTTGGATATTATAGCGGTGGGTTGACTAAGTTTGGCAATCGGAACGCTGGCGGAGGAGACTTTGTGACTGCGCCACAAATTTCGCCACTGTTTGGACAATCATTAGCAAGGCAAGTGGGCCAGGTAGTTTTTGAGTCGCAAGGTGATGTGCTAGAGCTTGGCGCGGGGACGGGGCAACTCGCGGCTGATTTATTGTTAGCATTAAGTGATTTAAATCAATTGCCAAAGCAATATTACATTTTGGAAGTAAGTGATCACTTGCGACAGATCCAAATAGAAACCTTGCAAGAGAAATTGCCAATAACGTTATTTAAAAAAATAATCTGGTTAGATACCTTGCCGAATGATTTCGTTGGGATGATATTGGGTAACGAAGTATTGGATGCGATTCCTGTGCATCTGCTGGTGAAAAAATCGGGTGACTTGCATGAGCGTGGTATTGCTTTTGTTGATGGCTTTCAATGGCAAGATAAGGCTTTGCAAGATGCTAGTTTGATTGATGCATTAGAGGTTGATGCATTACCAAATGATTATTTAACGGAAGTTTGCCCCGCCGCGAGTGGGTTAATCAAAAGCTTAGGTGCAACATTGAAAACAGGGGCAGTGTTGATGCTTGATTATGGCTTTTCTGCCAGTGAGTATTATCACCCACAACGTAGTGAAGGTACGTTGATGTGCCATTATCAACATTATGCGCATAGCGATCCGTTGGTTTATATTGGGCTACAAGACCTGACGGCGCATGTGAATTTCTCGGCGATTGCACAGGCTGGATTAGATGGCGGTTTGGATTTTTATGGTTATTGTTCGCAAGCACAGTTTTTACTGAATTGCGGTGTGTTGGATTTATTAGCCAAAGAGTCGCCAGATGATATTACGCGTTATACGCCAATCGCGTCGGCGGTGCAGAAATTATTATCACCATCGGAAATGGGCGATTTGTTTAAAGTCATTAGTTTTACCAAAGGCTTAGATGCTGACTTAGCATTGCTTGGCTTTGTAGAAGGCGATAAGTCGCATACTCTCTAGTATAATCTCGGCCATGACAGATAAAGATAAGAACCCTATTTACCAACGCCGCGTTTTTGAAGAAAGCGAAGACCCGAAGCAACGTAAGATTCGTAGCTTTGTGTTGCGTCAAGGGCGTTTAACGCCAGCGCAAGAGCGTGCATTTGAATCGGCTTGGCCGACATTTGGGATTGAGTATCAGAAGACGCCGATTGACCTTGACGAAACATTTGGCCGTACTGACTCAAAAAAATTGATGGAAATTGGTTTTGGCATGGGTGATGCGACGGCTAAAATTGCACAGACCTTACCTGATCATGATTTCTTAGCAGTAGAAGTGCATGCGCCAGGCGTGGGTGCTTTGCTGAAATTAATCCAAGAAGATGATATTGATAACATACGCATTATTCAACATGATGCGGTTGAGGTGCTGAATAATCTGTTGGCCGATGCTTCTTTAGATGGTGTGCATATTTTTTTTCCCGATCCTTGGCATAAGAAGCGTCACAATAAACGCTGTCTCTTATACACATCTCCGAGCCCACGAGACCTCTCTACATCTCGT
>OJDU01000294.1_pt1 | contig 11300 bp, 10 predicted proteins | sample 1592771 | NCBI WGS metagenome assembly OJDU01 (sample SAMN05416864, study PRJEB24817) | seawater metagenome | isolation source: Sea water | place: Canada:Atlantic | collected 2013-11 | reverse complement strand
AGAGAGGTCTCGTGGGCTCGGAGATGTGTATAAGAGACAGATTCATAGGTATCATATATTCAAAATCAAAAAAATCGACTAGTCGTAGTCGATATTAAATTTACAATTTAAAAATTAGATACCTTCCCATTGGCAATATATGAAATCCATTCATTTCGATATGCTACACCGGTCTGACAAATAAAGTCAATTTTTTTGAGTAACATCCAACAAGAGAAAAACTTAATAGAATCAAAATAAATAAAATTACTCATGTTCCTTACCTCTATTTTTTGCCTTACATTAAGTGCGATAAAGTACTTTAATGACATGCCAGCCAAATGTAGTTTTCACAAGGTGAGGTTCCAATATATCAACTTAAAAGGCAACTTTATCAAACTGAGACAGAATTTGGCCTCGCCTAAATCACCGCCCTTTTTACCCGATGGGCAGGTCGAATATTTTTTAGCTAAGGTTTGAAACTTAGCACCTTTTTTTAACTGCTTAATGATATCTTCAGCAATTTCTTTGTGCTTAACCAATATATGAAGTGCGTGTGCTGTAGCTGCCATGAAAAACCTTTCAATACCGTCTGATGTGTTTATCGACCTTTCAATAACTTAAGAAAAGCGAATTAATAATTTTCACTGCGATGTCTATTTAACTATGGCATATACCAGTAAACATTTTCTGACAATGTTTACTGATAAACACTCGCGCACTAAATCTCAGACACAAAAAAACCAGCGCTATGCTGGTTTATTGTTTTAAGCTGTTGAAAGCTTAAATGGTACCGGAGGACGGACTTGAACCGTCACGCCCGAAGGCAACGGATTTTGAATCCGTCGTGTCTACCAATTCCACCACTCCGGCGACACAGTGACTTTAGCGATTAGCTAAAGAGGGTGGCATTATACGAAACTTAGTTAACTAAGCAACAAGTTTTTCACCACTTTATTATGCATAACCTTTAACTGGTGCTTATTTGCGCGACTTATTCAGCACTCATCATTAATTAGCACTGGTGAGCATTTAGAAAAATCTCTACAGCTTGTGCGACTTGGTGCTCTATTTCTTCATCGGTGGCAACTTTATCAGGTAATAATAGGCTTCGTGTATGCAGTGGCCCTTTAGCCATTTCAATGAGCATTTGGGCACTAAACTGGAAGTCATCTGCAACAATAATCTTCTCTTCAGCTAGGTGTTTTAAGTAGTCAGTTAAAGGCAATATTCCCGCTAACGGGCCCTTTTGATAGATCATTTCTCCAAGCTGAGGAAATTTAACGACTTGCTGCACCACCAAGCGAAATAAAGACATCAACTCAGGTGATAACATTCCTTTTACAAACTCAAAGCAGACTTTATTTAACGCCGCTTTCGCCGCGAGGTTTCGATCAATCGTGGTGAATATTTCAGTTTGCACTGTCACTTGACGCTGGATCACCGCCATGAGTAAACCTTGCTTATCGCCAAACTCATTATAAATAGAGCGTCTTGAACCACCTGCTTTATTGATGATCATTTCTAGCGAGGTTTCATCAAAGCCCTTATTAAAAAAAAGCTCTTGGGCTGAATTTAGAATCATTAGCCCTCTTTCGCTTAAGCTTTCGATGTCTAAGGTGTTGCTTTTAACCATGGAAATTACCGTGTGTAAAATTATGTTATTGACTTTGGTACTGCATAGTACCAAAATATATGGTACTGAGCAGTACCATTTGTACTATTCGTTAATAATGAACTTTACTCATAGCAATAGATTTTCTCTTTTGCCACATCAAAAGCACTTAAAGGAACAAGCATGCGCGTAATGCCATTAATACTCTTCACCCTATTTTTAGTTGGATGTAATAAGCCGGTTAAAGAAGTGAATAAACCTGTCCGCCCTATCATGTGGACTACCGTAGAGTTATCTCCTTTTGAACAAATAAGAACCTTATCTGGCATTGTTGCCCCTGTTGAGGCCACTAAATTGAGTTTTGAGGTTCAAGGGAAAATTAAAGCGATTGAAGTAAATTTAGGCAACGAAGTGTTAAAAGGACAAGAGTTAGCGAGTTTAAACAAACGTAGTTTTGCTTTAGGCCTTCAATCTGCACAAGCGCAATATCAGCAAGCTAAAGCCACCTTACTCGATGCTGAGAACAGTCATCGACGTTATGAACAACTATTAAAACAAGGCGTGGTATCACAATCGGGCTTTGATAATGCCAAAGCAAACTTCGATGCCAGTAAAAGCGCTGCTGATGTCGCTAAGGCGCAACTCGATATAGCCAGTAAAAACCTACAGGATAGCACCTTACTAGCACCTTATGACGGCATAATCACCAAGCGCTTATTTGAACCCTCACAACAAATTTCAGCAGGCCAGTCTTTGTTTGAAATAGAAGGAAAACATGGTCTTGAGATCCATGTCATGGTGCCAGAAACCTTAATTCGCGAATTAACGCAAAATGCAATTTTGCCAATCCACTTCCCTGTTTTGCCAGATGTCAGCATGCAAGGGCAAGTAACAGAAATAGGTACTAGAGCTGAATTTGCCAATGCTTTCCCGGTAACGGTTGTTTTACAAGGTGATAACCCTTTACTTCGCGCCGGCATGACCGCTGAGGTAGAGTTTTCTTTTGCTGGAACCGGCAGAACTGGCCATAAAGGTGATGCTATACACATTCCCGTTACGGCCTTAAGTGCAGGCTTAGCACAAAAAGCATATGTGTTTGTTTATAACAAAGAGAGTCAGCAAGTTACTAAAACTCAGGTACAAACTGAAAACATTTTCAAAAATGAAGTGATCATCTCCTCTGGTTTAAAGCAAGGCGATATTATCGCAACTGCAGGAGTCGCATTTCTTCGAGACGGCCAACAAGTGAGTCTAGTTGATAACAGTATTCAACGATTTAATTAAGTCTGTTTAAGGAAGATTGATGAATATTACCCAACTGGCTTTTAGCTACCGTAAAAGCGTATTTTTGATTTTAGCTGTGCTGTTAATCAATGGCTTTTTTGCTTATTTTACCTTGCCTGCACAAGAAGATCCCACCATCACTATCCGTGAGGCCATTGTTAGTACTTCTTTCCCCGGTATGGCACCTGACAGAATTGAGCAACTGATCACCAAAAAACTCGAAGAAGAAATTCGAAAAATCCCTGAAGTGAAGGAAATTAAATCTAGCTCGGCTACCGGGATTTCAATCATTCACGTCAAAGTTTATGACAGATATTTTAACCTTGATGATATTTGGCAAAACTTACGAAACAAAGTCTCTGCTGCCCACAATAGAATGCCGACAGGCACACATGCACCTTATGTAAATGATGAATTTGGCGATGTCTCTGTTGTGACCTTAGCACTTACCGGCAATGGTTTTGATTTAGGCGAAATGTATGACATGGCGCAGCACATTCGTGACACTTTATATGGTGTTGCTGGCACCAAGAAAATTGAAGTATTAGGTCGCCAAGAAGAACGCATTTTTTTAGAAGCCTCTAATGCCAAACTTTCGCAATTAGGTATTTCACCACAATCTCTTATCGATGAATTAAAGAAGCAAAATATTGTCCGCTCTGGTGGGCAAATAAACACAGGCGCAAGAAGCTTTATTGTTGAACCATCGGGTAATTTTTCCAATATAGAAGATATTGGTAATACCTACATCAATATTCCTAATAGTGAAGACTTTATTGCCTTAAAAGATGTGGTAACACTTCGTCGCGACTTTATTGACCCTCCGAATAAAGTCGCTTACTTAAATGGTCAAAAGGCAATATTTTTTGCCATCTCCATGTTGCCTGAAGATAACATCTTAGAATATGCCCCAAGAGTGATTGATAAAGTTAATCAAATTGAAGCCAGTTTACCTATTGGTTATACGCTGAATGTCGCAACTTACCAAGCAGACCAAGTTGAAAAAACCATCAACGGTGTTTCAATGAATGTACTGCAAACCTTAGCCATCGTTTTAGTGGTGGTTATTTTATTTTTAGGCTTACGTACAGGTTTGATTGTTGGCGCTATTGTGCCTTTTGTCATGCTAACTACGTTAAGTATTATGCAGTTTACTGATATGAAGTTAGAGCGCATGAGCCTAGCAACATTAATCATTTCTTTGGGGCTGCTCGTTGATAATGGCATCGTTATCGCGGAGGATTTCAAACGCAGATTAGAAGATGGCATAAAACGTTACGATGCTATGTTACAAGGCAGTAAAGAGCTCGCCGTGCCATTGTTAAGCTCTTCTGTAACCACTATCTTATTCTTTTTACCGCTTATGCTAGCTGAGCATGTTGCAGGTGAATACACTCGCTCTATTTCCTTAGTAATTTTAATTACCTTACTCACTAGTTGGGTTTTAGCCTTATGTGTTACGCCACTGTTATGTTATTTCTTTATTACTTTACCTAAGAAAAATCTTGGCGAAAAAGCCGCAACAACAGCGGTAGAACCGAGTAACTTCTATCGCTATTACGAATCTTTTTTACATTGGTTGCTTAAGCACAAAGCGCTGTTTTTATCAGCAATGATTGTATTGTTTATCAGTGCCATTATTTCGATGAAGTTTGTTGCTAAACAATTCTTCCCTGACTCGGATCGCACCCAAATACTGGTGAACATTGACCTACCTAATGGCACTTCGGCCAAAGAAACCAATCGCCAAATGAAAGAGATTTTTTCTTGGTTAGAGGATGATGAGCGTTTTGACTTTATCGAAAGCTACTCTGCTTACGTCGGCTTTAGTGGCCCTAGGTTTGTAATGTCCTTAAACCCTGAAGACCCTGCGCAAAACAAAGGTTTTATAGTGCTAAATGTTAAGGATAATACCGATATTAGCGCAACCGTCTTAAGGCTAGATAGACAAATAGAGTATGACTTCCCGAACGTTTCTGCGCGGGTTAAAAAGATGTTCTTAGGCCCATCAGACTCAAGCACGATAAAGATACAAGTTAAAGGTCCTGATAAAGAAGTGATTTATAAAAAAGCCCAACAAGTGATGGATGTTTTACATGGTGTACCTAACACCTTAGATATTCGTACAAACTGGGAAAATTTGATCACTAAAGTTGAAGTACAAATAGATCAGCACAGAGCCAAACGCTCAGGCTTAACTTCTGAAGAGATAGCGCAAGCGCTTGAAGCATATTTTTCTGGCTCTCAAGTAACGGAGTTTCGTGAAGAAGATAATATTATCCCTGTGGTACTTAGGGCTGAACAAGCTGAACGCCAAAATCTTGATAGATTAAGAACACTAAATATCTACTCGAATAAAACTGGCCAAACAGTACCTTTATTTCAAGTAGCGACATTGGCACCTTACAATCAGTTTTCTATTATTCACCATGAAGACTTATTTCGTACCATCAGCATTCAAGCACGAAATACCGACATGGCAGCAGAAGATCTAAAACTCATTATTGATAAAGAGATCCAAGCCTTAGCGGCTGATTTACCGATAAACCACACCATTGAATATGATGGGGTAATTAAGGAGTCTAAAGCTGCTCAGAAAGCGCTAGGGGCCAGTATGCCAATAGTGTTAGGTTTAATTTTAATTCTGCTTGTGGCTCAGTTTAATTCTTTTAGACAAGCTGCGGTAATTACCTTAACTATCCCGCTGTCTTTTATTGGTGCCGTGTTAGGTTTATTTTTAATGCAGGCACCTTTTGGTTTTATGGTAACGCTTGGTCTTTATAGCCTTGCAGGTATCATTATCAATAACGCTATTGTATTAATTGATCGAATTAAAATTGAAATTACCTCAGGTAAAACAGAATACCAAGCGGTTGTCGATGCTTGTTTAACCAGACTAAGACCGATAGCCATGACCACGATAACAACAGTCATGGGTTTATTACCGTTAATTATTGGTAAAGACCCACTGTTTTACGGTATGGCTAATGTTATTGCCTTTGGTTTAGCGATAGGCACTATTTTAACATTAGCAGTAGTACCTGCGCTTTATTGCGGTTTCTACAAAATATCTGACACTAGCAAGAGCACAGCGTAAGCGGATATGAACCTGGCACCTAGCTAAAGTAAAAAGCCAATACTCTTTTGAGTATTGGCTTTTTACTTTATAAATATTCAGAATTTATACTTTCAAGTTTTAACCTGATATAACTGAATAAGTACTTGTGAACTGTTAAATATGATTCCCGTCAGCTAAGGGATACTCAACGCGTGTAAACTTTGTTAAACTGCGTTTTTTATCACCTGCCTTTCCACTTCACTAAAAAGAAAACTCAATGACTGACTCAAGCTCTGAAACATTCCCTCGCGCTAATTTTCGACGCCGTTTTGGCTCATGGGTATATGACTTGTTAGTCATAATCGCTATATTTATGCTGTCAGGTTATGTCTGTGTCGCACTTTTTGTTGCCTTAGATGCCGCAGACATTATTTCAATTGTTCGCAGTGGTTTTGGCATTGACTGGAATGCGACTCATCCAGCATACAAAGTTGCTTTTAATGCGTGGGGCGTTGCCTGGATATGTGGTTTTTTCATTTATTTTTGGTCTAAAAAAGGTCAAACACTTGGCATGAGAGCTTGGCGGTTACGGGTACAAAACCTTGATGGCTCATTGATGAGTAAAACAACGTCAATAAAACGATTACTAACAACTTTATTAGGGTTAGGCAATATTTTGGTTATTTTTGATCGAAAGAATAAATTGAGTTTACAAGATAGAATGACAAAAACAGAAGTGGTAGTGCTTTCTCTTAAGGCAAGTAGATAACGCCTTTCGCCTTGGTTGAAAATATAGGGTGACGGAAGAACTTTTACCTTTACCCGTCACCAAGTTTGTTCTTTTGCCTTTCTTTATCAGCAAGCTAAGCGGTTTTCTTACCAATAAAATACCAGGCGACGCTGATAAATATCACACTGGGCATCATGGCTCCCATTATCGGAGGCAATTGATAAACTAAGCTCAGTGAGCCTAATACTTCATTACAAATAAAGAATAAGATTCCAGTAAATACCCCCATCATGATTCGTGCGCCCATCGACACCGAACGCAAGGGGCCAAAAATAAACGACAGCGCGACTAAGAGCATTACCGCCACGGTTAACGGTTGCATGATTTTACGCCAAAATGCCAACTGATAACGGCTAGGGTCTTGCTCGTTCGCTTCTAAATAATCTAAGTAGTCCACTAAACCACGTAACGAAAGTGACTCGGGCGTTACCGTTACCACACCGAGTTTTTTAGGCGTTAACGAGGAATTCCATATCTTGGTAGAATACTCTTTTGTTACTATCTGCTCATCAATGAGAAAAAACTCTTTCACATCGGTCAGTGTCCAAGTGTTATCTTGATAGCTAGCGCTGTTAGCGGATAACCAATTATCAATTTTCAGCTGCTCGTTAAAGCCGTAGATCTGAATTTTCTTGAGCTTACCTCTATCAAGTACCTCACCGATATTAACAAAAAAATCGCCATCTTTAGCCCAGACACCGTTTTCGCTGAGATTAAACTACCCCCTGATATTGCTTGTGCCCGAATTTCTCGCGCTCTTGCTTCACCGCTCGGCGCTAACCATTCACCGATAGCCATACTGACAAAAATGAGTAAAATTGCCGTTTTCATCACCGACTTGATAATGTCTAAGCGAGATAAGCCAGCCGCTTGCATCACCACTAGCTCACTATTGCTCGCTAGCATGCCAATACCAATGAGCCCACCAATAAGTGCCGCCATGGGGAAAAAAACTTCAACATCACGAGGCACCGCATACAAAACATATAATGCCGCATGTGCTAAGTCATAATCACCTCGACCAATAGCGCGCATCTGTTCAACAAACTTGATAATGCCACTGACGCTGACAAAAACAGCTAAGGTAATAAAAGTAGTGGAGGCAATGACGCGGCCAATATAAAAATCAAGAATCCGCATTAATCTTCTCCACCTTGATCTGTATTTTCTACTCGCTTACGTTTTTTCTTAGCAAAATTAGGCAATTTTGCTTTGATGATGCGACCGCTACTGCGCTCTTTCATCAGTAACATGGTACCAATAAAGAGTGCGCTAATATGAATAGGCCATAAGCCAATAATACTTGGAATAGCATTTTTCTCTATGGCTGAACGCATTGACGTTAATAGTAATAAATAGCCTAAGAACAACATTAATGCCGGCAACATTTTTGCAAACTTACCTTGCCTAGGGTTAACGACACTTAATGGCACAGCAATAAAAATAAGAATGATACATGCCAGCGGGAAAGCAATTCGCCACTGGATATTGGCTCGATAAGCTGATTCTAATTCTGGTGGAATATTGGTATACAGCTCTAGTGTTGTTAAGGCACTAAGTTTACGGTGTTGTTGCTCAACTTCTTGATCTTGTATTTCGATATAATATTTATCAAAAGCCACCGATTGAAACTCTCCTGTTTCAATATCGCGGTGATAACGGGTGCCATCACCTAAAACTAATTTTTGAGAGCCTGATTCATCTTCAAAGACCTGACCATTTTTGGCGTACACTAAACTTGAGTTGATGATAGAGTGCGCTTGCTCAGTATCTTTTGGTAATTGCGCCACAAATACTTTACTAAAACTGTTATTTTCTCGGTCTTTATCATGAATAAAGACCACTGCATCTTTATTACCGGTTTTTTGAAAACGTCCCGATACTAATGCGCTTAAGCCAGAGTCAGCCGCAAGCTCTTCTTTAACTTGATATTGGTATTCAGAGGCTAGAGGCGCTAAATAGAGTGTAAATATACCGGTTAAAATAGCGGTGATCACAGCTAAAACTAACGTAACCCGCACAACGTACCACTCACTAACACCACAGGCATGCAGTACTGTCATTTCACTGTCTGCATAAATACGCCCATAGGCGAGCAACACACCAAGAAACAGACTTAAAGGTAAAATAAAACCGGCGAGATCAGGCACTTTTAATAGAATAAATGTCATCACCAGTTGTCCAGGTATACTGCCTTCAGATGCATCACCTAGCACACGAACGAATTTTTGACTGATAAAAATAGTCATTAACACAAAAAATACTGCTAATTGCGTTTTGGCGACTTCTTTTAATAAATAACGAAAAATGATCACAAAAAGATCCCGTAAAAACTTAGTTTTTTTCTGACATTATGGCAAATATTGAGTAAACTTGTCGTTTTCATAAGTAAACTATATAGTCAGTAACTAACGAATATTGATGAGTGCGACTATAATTATAGCCCTTAGCAATATCACTTGAATAGACAAGAGTGCTATTTTTTACTTATTTTAGCAAGTTATGCTCAAACTATACGAACATGAACCTTCGAGTAGCTTGAGTTTATACCAAGATTTCAGTAATTAGCTAAACAAAAACCTTATAAAAATTGTAAAAGGAAAAGTCATGGAGTTCAGTGTAAAAAGCGGTAGCCCAGAAAAGCAACGTAGCGCTTGTATTGTTGTAGGTGTATTCGAACCGCGTCGCCTAAGTGGCACAGCCGAGCAGCTTGATGAAATCAGTGAAGGCTACATTAGCAACCTTTTACGTAAAGGTGATTTAGAAGGTAAATCTGGCCAGATGTTACTATTACATCATGTGCCGAACATCCTAAGCGAACGTGTTTTACTCGTTGGTTGTGGTAAAGAGCGCGAACTCGATGAGCGTCAATATCGCCAAATTATCACCAAAACAATTAATACCTTAAATGAAACTGGCTCAATGGAAGCTGTATGTTTCTTATCTGAGTTGCATGTAAAAGGTCGTGATATTTATTGGAAAGTCCGTCAAGCCGTTGAAGCCGCACAAGATGGTTTATATAGCTTTGATAGTTTAAAGACGCGTAAAGCTGAGCCTCGTCGCCCACTTCGCAAAATCGTTTTTAATGTGCCAACTCGTCGTGAGTTACCTATTGGTGAACGTGCTGTAAGTCACGCGCTAGCAATTGCTGAAGGGGTAACTACCTGTAAGAATGTTGCCAACATGCCACCAAACATTTGTAACCCTGCCTATTTAGCAGAGCAAGCAAAAATTCTTGAAAGTGACTATGAGAATATCACCACGACTATTGTCGGTGAAAAAGAGATGGAAGAGCTGGGTATGGGTTCATATCTTGCAGTGGGCCGTGGCTCTGTGAATGAATCATTAATGAGCATCATTAAATATGACGGTGCCGGTGATGACTCAAAACCATTAGTACTCGTTGGTAAAGGGTTAACCTTTGACAGTGGTGGTATTTCATTAAAACCAGGCGCTGGCATGGATGAGATGAAGTATGATATGGGTGGTGCAGCAGGTGTTTTAGGTGCTATGCATTCATTAGCTGAACTTAACTTACCTATCAATGTTATTGGTGTTTTAGCTGGGTGTGAAAACATGCCAAGCAGTAATGCCTACCGTCCAGGTGATATCTTAACTACCATGTCTGGTCAAACCGTTGAAGTGCTTAATACTGATGCCGAAGGCCGCTTAGTATTATGTGACGCACTAACCTATGTTGAGCGTTTCGAACCTGATGCAGTAATTGATGTTGCAACCTTAACCGGTGCTTGTGTTGTTGCCCTTGGCGCACATGCAAGTGCATTATTAAGTAGTCATAACCCACTTGCACATGAGTTATTAAATGCTTCAGAGCAAAGTGGTGACAGAGCATGGCGCATGCCGTTATGGGATGATTATCAAGATCAACTTGAAAGCCCATTTGCAGATTTCACCAACCTAGGTGGCAAAGAAGCCGGCACCATTACAGCAGCATGTTTCTTATCTAAGTTCACCAAGAAATATAACTGGGCGCATTTAGATATTGCCGGTACAGCTTGGCGTGGTGGTAAAAATAAAGGCGCTACAGGTCGCCCTGTTAGCATGCTTACACAATTCTTACTTAACCGCTCTGGACAAGAACAAGGCGAATAAACAAGTATTGTCAGCTGAAAACCCTAATAGTATTGCTATTAGGGTTTTGTCGTCATAATAAGGCAATTTTAGCGGATTTACTCCCCAAGATAAATTTAGGTAAAAATCATGCAAACCCAGGTAATGTTTTATCTCTTACAAGATGATGTTAACGATGAAGCCGAGCAAGATACACGCTCAGCGATTTATCATGCCTGTTTGCAAGCTAGTCACTTTTATCGCCAAAATCAGCGAGTTTATATTTATACCCAAGATAAACAACATGCTGAGCAAGTTGATGAAATGTTATGGGCATTTGATAGCGATAGTTTTGTTCCCCACAACTTAGTTGGTGAAGGTCCAAAACAAGGTGCGGTGGTTGAAATAGGTTTTCAGCCTCCGCAAGGTCGCCGCCCGGTTTTGATAAACTTAACCCTGTCTCTTATACACATCTCCGAGCCCACGAGACCTCTCTACATCTC
>OJDU01000292.1_pt1 | contig 11336 bp, 7 predicted proteins | sample 1592771 | NCBI WGS metagenome assembly OJDU01 (sample SAMN05416864, study PRJEB24817) | seawater metagenome | isolation source: Sea water | place: Canada:Atlantic | collected 2013-11 | reverse complement strand
GTTTTAGCGTCATCGACAGTCGTTTCCTCAACAGCCTTAGTTGCCAAAGGCTTTCGAAATACGGTTTTTGCGTCATTGCTTTCAATAGCATTTACGTCTGTGGTATCACCGACTTTAGTGATAACTGCATCATCTTTATGCTGGTCATTAGTTGTCATGACGAGATAAGTACTCCATTACGCTTATACACTGACATTTTGATGAGTGCCTTTGACCAATACCACTGAAACATTATCTGATGCTTGGTTGTTTAATGCGGTTTGAATTAATTTATTAACGGATATATCCAAAGAGCTTTCACGCAGACACTGGCTGATATCATGCTCTTCCACTGCGTTATACAAACCATCACTACACAGTAAAAGTTGATCGCCTACCCTGACATCAAAGACATCAACATCAATATCTAGTCGCTCAGACGTACCTACTGCACGAGTAATAACGTTACCTTCAGGATGGTTTTTCGCTTCCTCTTCCGAGATTAATCCTTCACTCAGTAATTCTGCAACATGGCTGTGATCTGTGGTTAGCGGGCTAAGCTTGTCATGTCTAAAACGGTATAATCGAGAGTCGCCCGCCCATAAACACACACCAATATTTCCCTTAATTAATAACGACACAAAGGTACTGCCGATAATACGACCATTGAGCTCTGCTCGAGAATAATCAAGTAGGTACTTGTTGACCTCTTTAATGGTATTTTCAATATCACTAACAAAATCATCAAGGTTGATTTTAGCGCTAAGCTGACTCAGGTGATCAACAATCATCTGGCTGGCAACTTTACCGCCGTCATGGCCTCCCATTCCGTCAGCAACCGTCCACAAACCAATTTCTGGCTGGCAAATAAACGAATCTTCATTCAATGGACGCACTGTGCCAACATCCGTTGCACCTTCGCCCAGCCAAACGAGTGGCCGTCTAACCGTAGTATCATTCATTATTTAGATATCCGTTCATTATGTATTTTTTACTTAGCAACATAGGTTTGTGGCCATCCCCAATGTGCCCAATTCCCATCCATCATCGCCGGTAATTCGCTTGCTGATGGCATACCTTGTGAGGTAAAAAGACAAGGTGATATATTTTCAGACCCGGTGGTGGACCAAACACTGTAACTATTGAGTGTTGAAGTAAATACGCTATCAAGTAGATGCGCGTATACATTCATTGGTAATTCTTCTGCAAATTGAAACTGAATATGCTGGCTAGCACTTTGTAACTGCTGGCCGGTTTTTCGGTAAGCCATCGGTACTAATTTATCTTGATGGTTAGCTTGCTCAAGCAATTCTTCTAATGAAAATTGCCCATCTAAGGCTTGTAAGGCCAGCTCTTCAATATGGGCAAACCAACGACCATTACTTGAAATAAACTCAAGTGGGTTTATCTCGTTACCAAGCGGTATTGCAATGGAAAATGGATAGTAGCGACCAACTTGATCGACACTTGGCAGCACTATGCCTGCCCAATGGTTTTCATCGATTACCCCAGCAGATAAAACAAAGCGCCAAATTGGACTGGTTAGATAGATATCTAGCCAGTTTTCACCCATTTGCTCTTTAGAGCCGGCAACAAAAATCTGCAACCATTCATCCCAAGTGGTGATGAAATTATTGGGTAAGTTACGGTGAATAAAATCCCCGTAACTTGGCAGCTTTCCGTATAAACCTAAAGGTATATCACTATTCACTAGATTCTCTCAGGACAGTTAAATAAACTTAACAGTTTCTTTTCAAACGGGTTATTAACACTTTTCGCTTTAATCTTGTAAGAAATCTTATGATTAGCATCAAACGACTGTCTTTCATCATCACTGTCATTTGAAATAGCCATAGTGACTAAATAGGTACTTGATTCACTGGTTTTCGTTAGGTGTGATTGCGCCAACAACCTAAACCAAGCCCAAGGTCCTTCAAACGTTTCACTGTGTTGTTGTTCGTTTAAGTCTTCAAACACTATGCGTACTCGGCTTTGTTCACTGTCAGCTGACCATTTAAGTGTTTTCCAAAACTTAGGACCATGGCTGTAAGTTATTCTATTGCCGCCCACTTCAAGCATAAAACGCACGTTATTTTTTGGCATCGCATTAGGTTTTAAACTAAAACCTAAACTAGGGGTTTCGGCATTTTCTCTAAACAATACCTGTTTGATTTCTAAGGCGCGTTCAACTTGTCTAAGCGTTGCTTTAGATAAGCCAAGGTTATATTTATCTATGGTTTTATTGCGCCAGCCATTACGGGTATGAATAAACGGTTTGATGTTTTCTTGATAGAAGCTATCTACCGTGCCGTTTGGTTTGAAAAAAGCGACAAAATCAAACAGGGCAATATCATTATCTGAATCTTTGGCTATTGGGTAACGTCCTTCAATACTGTCCATGTATGAGCGATAAACGGTATTACGCCATTCGTTATTAATGTGCTGATGAGCTGATTGTAAAATCACGCGCCATGTTTCATCTGCAAGGCTTGTTAACCAGCGTTTAACAGGCTTCGGCATATTTTTAGCGTATGAATGCAGTGCGGTAATGGCATTATCCGCGCCATTTTGATAACGAGACTTCACTAGCTTAAAGGCTTTTCGTGATGGGTCTGGCGCCAAGCTAATGCTATTAACCATTTCTTGCATTTGAGAGATTTTAAGTAAAGCAGTATTAATAGCGGCTGGCTGCTTTTTACTTTCACGCAATAACACGTTAATGCTTCGATAGCGCTTATCAACAGTAGTCCAATTGGCTTTAGATGCAGCAAAACCTGCAACCTTACCCGTTATGCCATTGCTGTTATCATCAGACAGGTTCGCAGCAACTTGGCTAGATAGCTGAGTATTACTTGAGGTAACATTTAAAATAGCCACGATAGGCGAGTAAATTGGATCGGCAAAGCTACTCAGTAAATTACTGGTTTGTAGAATATTTTTCACTGGTTTTACGTTCAGAACATCATAAACTTGCTGCCAGTATTTATTATAATCCGCTAAATAATGTGCTTTGACTTTTTTACTGATGTCATCCAAATCGTCACTAATAAAAGCAACTTCTTGGCTCTCTTTATCATGGAGCAACCATCGTTCATTGGCGATGCTAACAATAAATTCAGAGTCGGCAGAAAAGTCTAATGTTTCATAGCTGGCTTTGGTGTAAAGCACAGGAATAGTCAATTTTGCTTCAATAGCAGGATTAACTTGGTAACTGTCTTGTACCGCGCCGCCCATTTCAGCCAACATATTAATCGTTTGCGCATACACAGCTTTACTTTTAATGCGTTGATAAATACGTTGTGAAATAGGCATACGCAACAAACGTTGTCTTGTTGAAACCACTAACGACTTATTTAATTCTGCCGGCTTAAGCGTGAGTGCTAACAATGCCGTTAAGTGCGCTTCTAATGCTTGCTTGTTTTCTGTTTGCTGAGAAAACTCTTCTTGCCATTGGTTTAAAAACCATTCTTGTACCAGCTTTCTATCCATATGTTCAAGCTTGTTAAACATAATGTAACTTCTAAATGCACTGTATAAAGATTCGTTAGAGGTATTACCTTTTAAATGGATTTCTATGTACTTGATTAACTTAGGATAAAAAACCGTCAGTAATTGACTTTGATAGGCGTCATTTGCCGCTTCATCAACACTGCTATCGTACATGCCTAAACTATTTAGCCATGGGTTTTGCTCTTGATCATAAACAATGCTCGCTTTTGCCAGCGCATTTAAAGTCGGTAAGGTGTTGCGAATATCAGATGACCACTGGCTTTGCTTTTTGGCTTGCTCTTGATATTGACCAACATAACCTGCTACTTCATCCATGTAGGTTTTATGTTGAGTTAACGCACCAGACCACATTACAACTAACGCAATAGAGATACCTGCCATGGTGGTGTAAGCAGCTCGCTGACTCCACTTGATCAGTTTTTCATAAAAGCGGTTTGCGCCAACTAGCTCTGACTCAGTAAAGATGACATCTTTAAATAGCTTACCTAAAAAGTAACTTTTTCCCTGCTGCATGGCAGAGCTTGCACCGGTATTGGCAAAGCCAAAGTTTGAAGAAACCGATGACATAAGACGATCAATTGGTGTACCGTCTTGGGTACCACTGGTAAAGTAAACGCCACGTAAATAAGGCTGTAAGCTAAAGCGGTTTTGGGCAAAAGTTTGCTGAACAAAGCTATCAACCATCTCTTGCAAGTTTTCCATTTGCTGCGGAAAACCTTGAATAGCACTACGGCGTTTAATATCACGCTCGTTATGCACGCGAAATAGTACCCGTTGATATAAACCTTTGATGATATTCTTGTATTCTTGAGTCAATTTACCAAAGTCTGGCGCTTGTGAAGGCTCTGGCGAATCAGGTAATGAAATCCCTAAAATTTGTTCTCGCTCTTCTTTGCCTAAGTCTTCGAAAAACTCACTAAAGCCAGAAACCAGATCGCATTTAGTAAACATTAGATAAACCGGAAAGCGCACTTCGAGTTTATCCATTAACTCATCAATACGAGTACGAATTACTTTGGCGTGTTTTGCGCGTTCCTCTTCTGTTTGCGTCAATAGCTCTTGCAAGCTGATCGCAACAATTGCGCCATTAATTGGTCTTCTGCGTCGATGTTTTTTCAATAAACTTAAGAAACCTTCCCATGCAGAGCTATCAACTACTTTATGGCTGTCTTGGGTGGTGTAACGGCCCGCTGTATCAATCAATACTGCGTCATTGGTAAACCACCAATCACAATTTCGTGTACCGCCAACCCCTTGCAAAGCGCCTTTGCCAAATTGCTCCGCCAACGGAAAGTCTAAACTTGAATTAACCAGTGCAGTCGTTTTACCTGAGCCAGGTGGTCCAATAACAATGTACCAAGGTAGTTCATACAACGCAGATTTTGCACCAGAGCCATTGAAGTTTAGCTTCTTCAAGGTCGCTAGCGCTTGACCAAAACGCTCACTCATTTGCGTCATTTCGTCACTGGTTTGCTCACCAATAAGATCTCCTGCTGACTCTTCTTGGCTGCTTTGTAAGTCATTAACAAGGTTATTGTTACTTTGTTTCTCTTGGTGTTGAATGCGTAAGTTATTAATTCCCCATAATAGTGAAATCACTAAGATGGTTATTAAACGGGCACTTTCTGATAATAACGGCGCAGTATTTTGCTCACCAAATTTAAAGGCAGGACCAATAAACCAAATAAGTAGCGCTAAAATAACCAAACCAATAACAGAGATGACAATTCTATTTTTAAAAAAAGCGATAATATTTTTCATTGAGTACTCAGGTAACGTTAAAGCGTTTTATTGGCTGAAGAATTAGATGGTTTAGCATCTTTCTCAGCTTGGTTGTTGTTGGTTTTAATCTCTGTTAGCTGATGACTTACAGGAGTAGATGATTGATCTAACCAATACCTAAAACCTGAATAGGTCAGCGCCATGAGGCCAACAAAAACACTGGCAACTACCCACATAGGCACATACTTTGACAGGGTGTTTTTGGAGTGCGCCAAACCTTGCCAGCAAGGAGATAATGAACGCTCATATTCGCCGCGAAAGCTGCGAATAATATAAAATAAATCATCACGTAACTGCTCTAGTTGGTCACGGCCACGTGCGACTACGCGATACTTACCTTCATACCCTAAACTCAAGCAAATATAGATAAGCTCAAGCACTTCAATATTGTCCGCAGGGGTATTGCGCAGACGATCTAAAATGGCAAAAAATTTCTCACCACCAGCAGTTTCTTTATGAAAGGTGCCTAATAACGTTCTTTGGTTCCAGGCACTTTCTGCGCCCCAAGGAGTATTTAATACCGCTTCATCTAAAATAGTGCACAGTAAATAGCGGGCGATCATAACCGTGTCTTCTTTAACACCAGCACTGCGCGCCTTATTATCAAAGCTTTTGATTTCTCGCTCTAATTGTTGATGCAAACTAGCAACATTTGGGTGGCTAAGTGACTCGCGGGTTTTAGAGAAAACCGCCAGTAGAGTTGACGCAGCATTGACTAACGGATTCAAACCTGTGCTGGTTGAAAAGTTACCTGGGGTAACCTCTCTTGGCATACTCATCGGTTGAGCTTGCTGTGGCTGCTGAGGTTGATAAGCTGGTGGCGCTTGCTGATTACTTGGCGCGCGCCCTCCTGGCATTGGGCGAATTACCGTGCCATCACCTCGATTTATCGGCTGTCTAAATACCGTTTTATCTGGATTATCAACTGACATATTCATTCCTTTGAGGTTGTGGAATTATTGGCGTATAGACCAAAGCTCTAGTTCTAATTCGGGGTAATCAGCGCCAATATGAAAAGCGAAACCACCCGAATGACTCAATTCTTTCCAAAAATCATTGTTACGTTCGAGTTCAAAGTAACAATACCCTGCGTGGTAAGGTATTTGACGCGGTGCAACGGGTAATGCTTTTAACGGAATACCCGGCATAGAGGCGTTGACTAGTTGGCGAATTCGCTCAACAGGACCGACTTTCACCGTTGCTGGAAATTGATTACGTAGGTTATTTTCAGGAATTTGTGCTCGCACAGCTAAAACAAATGCCCCTGAATTTAGTAAGCTTCTATCAGTAATTTGCGCAACACGTATGCCAAATTTCTTCTCAACTAAAGGCATAGAAACTGCAGTTTGCTCATAAACCATGCTTAAGCATTGTCTCAGTGAGGTCATTACTGGGGTAAATGTTTGTTGCAAGTTACCGTGCAAATAAGCGGCAAAATTTGGTGGCCTTTTGTTTTCGGTAACGAAAGTAGAAAATTCACCCACCATTTGTACCAGTTCGGTATATAACTCAAGCGGATGCAAGGTTTGTAGTTTTGACAAGTGTTCGGCAAGAGGCTCTAGACGGTTGATCATTTGCAACATCATATAGTCTGCCACTTCAGCCGTTCCACCACGCTGAGTATCAGCTAAACGTCCAGCAATCGATTCTCCCCTGTGATGTAATAAACCCACCAATTCAGAAAGAAAACCTGAAAGTTTAGGCGTTGCTGAGCAATCTAGGCAGCTAGGAATATAGTGCTCATCAAGTAAAATATTTTTATCTTCTCGTGATTCAACTATTTTGAATAAACCAATGGTTGCATAACCACTTAAGTCATCAGAGCCAAGCAACAAACGTAATCTTGGTTTGCCTACCGCAATATCTAACGATTCACCGCCCTCAAAAGAGACATCTCTTATGGCTTGGTTTGATGAGTAGTAACGCGCTAAACCTTGTGTTTCATCACTTGCTAATATCTCTAACGCGCCGGGACGCTTAACCGGAATAGCAAGGTAAACAATTTGATTGGCGGTGTTTTCTGGCACTTCCAGTACGTCTGGACGGTCATTATGATCAGGGAAACTAAATGGCGTGCCGTCAGGAAATATCCCAGAGGCTCTGATAAGTGAAAGCTTGCCTAATTTGAGTAATTCTTGATCCAAATCGAGTTGGTTAACGCCCCATGCATATGCACCCATCGCTGAACATTTACCTTGAATATATTTTTCAAGATAACGTTCTTGCTGCTGGAAATGGTGAGGATTTAAAAACATCCCTTCTGACCAAACTACTTTACTATCTAATGACATAAGTTCCCGCTTTATTTTTTATTATTCCATGGACTTTAGTAAGTCTAATTTTACCCTTGGCAAGCTAGCCAACTATCTTTGAACAGTAAATCTATTTCAAAACAATCATTTTATTTTCAGTTAGTTGAACCTTAGCTGTAGAACTCACTACATTGGTTTCGGCTACTGGGATAATGACTTTGTATTTTGCATCTTCATATTGTAAAAATTCAGCATATAAACCGATATATTTGGTGCCTTTACTCAGGACAAACTTTGCAGTGCGTCCTTCATTTGGCTGAATAGGCTTAAGGGCTTGTTCGGTTATCATGGTTTTACCTAACACTTCACTGTCTCTTTCATACAAATCAATAAAGTTGGCATTTTCAAACGCCTTGGTAGATTTCAGTTCATACATTCTGACAATAACCGGTGACGGTACTTTACTATCATCCGGATTTAGACTCTTATCGACGACAAAACTTAACTGCAAATCAGTATCTAAATCGAGTAATCCACCAACTTTTGTATTGACTGAAGTACAAGATGCCAGTGTTAATATCACTGCCGCTAGGGCAACTAATTTGCTGAGTGTAGATTTAATCATTGTTATTCCGTTAATTAGTAGGTTCATCGTCGTTGTTAGCATTTGGCGCAAGTCTTGCGCTAATTAAACGTTGCATTTGCTCTTCATACGCTTGCACGAAGTCATAGCCAAAGAGGTGTTGAAATGAATCATCAAGGTTTTCGACTAAGCCTTGGTGATACTGTTTATAATCATTCCAACGCTTGCCTTTCTGGCCCAGACTTAACAAGCTAGAGCTCTTATATTTTTCAAAGCGATTTTCTAAGTTATTCGGTTCGAATCGGTCAATCATGCCCCTAAAAGCTGCTTGCATACCGGCTATCACGGCAACTTGATGTTCTGCGATACCTTGGAAACCTTCTTTAACCGCATCGACCGGCGCTTTATAAGCATTGTTTTCCTTGATGAACATGTTCTCCATGGCATCATCAATATTGGCGGAGAACTTTAACGGGTTATTTTCAATCGATTGAATAGTCGTGACGTTAATGCGAAATTCTTCTTTGATTTTTTTTCTAAACTTCAATACACGCATCATGCCCTGCATGGTTTCGCGCATCAAATGACCTACCGTTTCATTGATTTGGGCAACTTTTTCGTCTTCAAGTTTCCACTTAGCTAGACCCATAGCATTGACGACACTTTGTGTTTCTGTGCTGTTACTCGTATTTACATGAGCGCTTGCTTGGCTAGTTTGTGCTTGTGACAGCTGCTGTTTTAATTGCGCGACTTCTTTTTGTAATTGCTGGTTTTGTAATTCAAGCGCTTGGTACTGTGCATCAGTAAATTGCGACTCTGATTTTTCACTTGGTGAGTGCGTACTCTGTGTAAACTGACCATCAGTACTTTGTCTAGACGGCTGTTCAAAAGGTACTGGTGCAGCGCCATTATTCGCCATAGGCTGAATTGCAGCTTGTTGCTGCGCCTGAGGCGGAGCTTGAACTTGAGACTGTGCTTGAGGCTGTGTTTGAGGAATAGGCGTCGCAAAAGGAGAAGCAACACTTGGGCTGCTATCTGACATTAGATCATCATCATCCCAATCATCAGGAATAAAACCTGCCTCTTGGTTCGCGCTTGGCCAACTTATCGAATCGTTTGCAACATTATTACTTTCAATGGTCGTGCTGGTCGCGGCAGTAAAGTTATCAGCTATGCCACTTTCTTGCCCTGAATTGTTCGAAGAGAAACTATCAAGGCTGTTGGTTGGTTGAGCAAAAGGATCATTGGTTGGTTGAGCATTATCTAATAGTGCCAGAGGATCAATTTGCTCATCATCAAATGACGACAATGGATTACTGGCTGAATTCGTTTCATTAATACCTGAGGCAAAAGGATCGTTGTTAGAAAAAGGCTGCGAACCAAAATCATCTTGTGCAGCAGCAGGAAGCGGATCATTTAGATCGGCAAAGGGATCGGTATTACCTTGGAAAGCATCTAGGCTATTTGTCGCACTAGCAATATTAGCGACAAACTCATAATCACTGATCATAAAGCGATCGCCATCACTTAAAGCAACTTGGTTACCGTTACCTACCGGCTCTGATGCGCCGTTAACAAAGGTACCATTGGTACTCAGGTCGGTTAGAAAGTATTGCTCTGCTATGCAAGCAATTTTGGCGTGAACTGAAGACATGTACTTATTTGGGTCATCAAGTACCCAAAGGTTATCGCTGCCGCGTCCTAGCGTGCCACCAGCATCAGGAAATGTATGACTCGCTTGAGCAACATTCGCATTACTTGGTGAGTTAATAATGGTTATTTCAATTGGCATAAGATCATTCCCTGATAAAGGAACCTCATCATTAATCTAAAGAACATCATGTTCTTATTTTATTTAGCTTTTTTGTTTTATTTTTACATTACTCTTAAACTGAGTTCAGCTTACTTAATCATGAAATGTAAACATAGCAAGTGGCCATTGAACCTTGACGAAAGCCAAGAAAAATAAACCTTATAGCTTGTAAATTATAAGTTTTCACAACAAATAAACAGCAATCAAGCAACATCAAAAAGAATAAATTAACGGCTCATGTTACAGATGATTAATAATAAAAGCTATCAAAATTAACATTCAAAAATAACTGTTACATTATGGTTATATTAGCGAGGTTTTTTGTAAAAAAACCGCTAAAAATCACCTGTACTTTACTAAAACTGTCATATTGTTTTGTTAAATTATTATTTCAATTTATCCAATAACACCGGTTGTTCACAAATATTTAACCAAGCTATTGCAAATATAACCATTACATAATAATCTTCTTTTCCTGACGGAATAAAAATAACAAGAATACGGAGTTCACAGCCCCAATGCCCTCACCCGCACTAATTGATATTTCAGCTTTACTTACTCCTATCGACGGTGACCTTAGCGTTGGTAATGATCTTCGCGATGATACCTCTCACGCTTCTGACTACTCACAAATAAAAGATGCCCGACGCGCAGCACGTGATGCTGAACGTAATAACATGTTCGACGGTGATAACACCGAAGCACATGAGCACTGGCAAAAGATTTTTTCATTGGCACCGAAAGTCATTGAGAAGCAGGCCAAAGATCTTGAAATTGCTTGTTGGTTAACCGAAGCATTAGTGAGAAAGTCAGGATTCCAAGGCCTTAAAGATGGCTTTACCCTGATTAGACAATTAGTTGAAAACTTCTGGGAGCAAGGTTTATACCCTGTTGAAGATGAAGATGGTATCGAAACCCGTGTTGCGCCTATTGCCGGCTTAAATGGCGAAGGTGCTGATGGTGTTTTGTTAACACCTATTCGTAATTCTATGATTACTGAAGACGCTTCATACGAACCCTTCAGTTTATGGCAATACCAACAAGCTGTTGATATTAGTCGCTTATCTGATGAGCGCAAGCAGCAAGATCAAATTGAACGAAATGGCTTCTCCCTTGAAACCATCGAAAAAGCTGTGGCGCAATCATCGAACGAATACTACGCCGAGTTACATGACGATTTAGAAATTTGTTTAGCTGAATACCATGCCATTGACAAGCTACTAACCGAGTATTGTGGCAGCTTTGAAGCACCGCCTACCAGTAAAATTATTGAGCTAATAGAAGATGCAAAAGGCGCTATTAATCATATAGCTAAAGCTAAGTTACCTATCGTTAGTGAAGTAAGCGATAGCGAAGAAGAAGGTGAGACCTGTCTCTTATACACATCTCCGAGCCCACGAGACCTCTCTACATCTCG
>OJDU01000287.1_pt1 | contig 11397 bp, 9 predicted proteins | sample 1592771 | NCBI WGS metagenome assembly OJDU01 (sample SAMN05416864, study PRJEB24817) | seawater metagenome | isolation source: Sea water | place: Canada:Atlantic | collected 2013-11 | reverse complement strand
CTTTCGGGAATTGCTTTTGTTTATATTGATTTTGGCGTTTCAATTAAGTTTAAAGTCAAGTAAGTAAAGGTAGTTCATGAGTAACAATAATAAAAGTTGAAGGCTTTCGAGCTCTTTAGGCAACAATTGTGAAAAAACAACGTCCTGTAAATATAGATCTATCTACAATCAAGATGCACCCAGCAGCTAAGGCTTCTATTCTTCACCGTATTTCGGGGATGATGATGGTTTTTGCTATCGGAATCTTATTGTGGACACTTTCAATCTCTCTATCTTCTGCTGAAGGATTTAGTCAAATTCAAGGATACCTTGATGGCTTCTTCTTTAAGTTTATTATTTTTGGCTGTCTTTCTGCCTTGTCCTACCACATTTTCGCTGGTGTTCGTCACTTGCTAATGGACTTAGGTCATTTTGAAGAACTAGCTTCAGGTAATACTTCTGCCAAATTAGTTATCACGCTTTGGCTAGTTGTTTCAGTCGTTATAGGAGTTTGGTTATGGTAAACGTCGTCGCATCAGCAGGCCGTAATGGCGTGCATGATTTTATTCTATTAAGAGCTAGTGCAATTATCCTTGTACTATACACCTTACTTCTTGCAGGATTTTTCATAGTAACTCCGACAGTTACTTTTGATGTTTGGCAGGGATTCTTTGCTTGTAATGCAGTAAAAGTTGCTACTGGTTTAGCTTTGTTAGCTTTACTAGCACACGCTAAAATTGGCGTTTGGCAGGTACTTTCTGATTACATCAAGTCAGCATTTTTACGTGCGACATTACAGTACGTATTTTCAGTTATCTTATTAGCCTATTTAGTTTTCGGCTTTTTAATTGTGTGGGGTGTATAAGTGAGCGTTCCTATTCGTGAATTTGACGCCATTGTAATTGGCGCCGGTGGTGCAGGTATGCGCGCCGCATTAGCAATTTCAGAATCAGGCAAATCTTGTGCCTTGATTTCTAAAGTATTTCCAACGCGTTCTCATACAGTATCTGCTCAAGGTGGTATTACCGTAGCTTTAGGTAATGCCCATGAAGATCACTGGGAACAACATATGTACGATACGGTTAAGGGCTCTGATTATATCGGTGACCAAGATGCTATCGAGTACATGTGTAAAACAGGCCCTGAGTCTATTATTGAATTAGAGAAAATGGGCTTACCTTTTTCTCGTACCGAAGAAGGTAAAATTTACCAACGTCCATTCGGTGGCCAATCTAAAAACTTTGGTGGCGAGCAAGCAGCTCGTACCGCAGCTGCAGCTGACCGTACAGGTCATGCATTATTGCATTGTTTATATCAACAAAACGTTAAAAACAAAACTAACGTTTACTCAGAATGGTATGCCTTAGATTTAGTTAAAAACAGTGACGGTGGTGTAGTAGGTTGTACTGCTATTTGTATCGAAACTGGCGAAGTTGTTTACTTTAAAGCCCGTGCTACTGTGCTTGCTACAGGTGGTGCTGGTCGTATCTTCGCATCTACTACTAATGCTCACATCAACACTGGTGACGGTGTTGGTATGTCACTTCGTGCTGGCATTCAAATGCAAGACATGGAAATGTGGCAGTTCCATCCAACAGGTATCGCAGGTGCAGGTGTACTCGTTACTGAAGGTTGTCGTGGTGAAGGTGGTTACCTTCTTAACAAAGACGGCGAACGCTTTATGGAACGTTATGCGCCAAATGCTAAAGATTTAGCGGGTCGTGATGTTGTTGCTCGTTCAATGATGACAGAGATTCGTGAAGGTCGTGGTTGTGACGGTCCTTGGGGTCCTCATATCAAGCTGAAGCTTGATCACTTAGGTAAAGAAACCCTAGAGAAACGTTTACCAGGTGTTTGTGACTTATCACGTACATTTGCCCACGTTGACCCAGTTGAAGAGCCAATTCCAGTAATTCCTACTTGTCACTACCAAATGGGTGGTGTGCCTTGTAATGTGAATGGTCAAGCAATCAATATTGATGCCAATGGCAATGAAACCATCGTTGAAGGTTTATTTGCGGTAGGTGAAATAGCTTGTGTATCTGTTCATGGTGCTAACCGCTTAGGTGGTAACTCATTACTTGATTTAGTGGTGTTTGGTCGTGCAGCAGGTAACTTCTTAGGTACTTACTTAAACGAAACACAAAACGGAAAAGAAGCTTCTGAATCAGACTTAGAAGCGGCTCTTGCGCGTACTAATCGTTGGGAATCATCAACTACCGGTGAAGACCCTGTTCAAATCCGTAAAGATTTACAACAGTGTATGCAACTTAACTTCTCGGTATTCCGTGAAGGTGAAGCAATGGCGCAAGGCATGAAAGAGTTGACGGAAATCCGTGAACGCTTACAACATGCCCACTTAGATGATAAGTCTAGTGAGTTCAACACACAGCGTATCGAGTGTTTAGAATTAGATAACTTGATGGAAACAGCTTTCTGTTCTGCAAAAGCAGCTAACTTCCGTACTGAATCTCGCGGTGCTCATGCCCGTCAAGATTTCACAGAACGTGATGATGAAAACTGGTTATGTCATTCAATCTACACACCAGATAACGAAGAAATGAGCAAGCGTACTGTTAACATGGCACCTGTTCACCGTGAAGCTTTCCCACCGAAAGCAAGAACTTACTAGGAGCGTTGTAATGAAACAAATTTTTTCTATTTACCGTTACAACCCTGATGTTGATAACAAACCTTACATGAAAGAATATGAGCTGGAAGTTCCTGAAGGCTCAGACATGATGGTACTAGATGCGCTAATTTTGCTGAAAGAGCAAGATTCAAGCTTATCATTCCGTCGTTCATGTCGTGAAGGTGTTTGTGGCTCTGATGGCTTGAACATGAATGGTAAAAATGGTTTGGCTTGTATCACGCCTTTATCTGCAATTCCTGCAAATAAAATAGTGTTACGTCCATTACCTGGTTTACCGGTAGTGCGTGATTTAATTATTGATATGACTCAGTTCTATAATCAATATGAAAAAATTAAGCCATACTTAATCAATGATGCACAGCCAGCTGCGCGTGAAAACCTTCAGTCAATTGAAGAGCGTGATAAGTTAGACGGTCTTTATGAATGTATTTTATGTGCATGTTGTTCAACTTCATGTCCATCTTTCTGGTGGAACCCAGATAAATTCATCGGCCCAGCAGGTTTATTACACGCTTATCGTTTCTTAATTGATAGCCGTGATACTGCTACTGAAGAGCGTTTAGATGGTTTACAAGATGCGTACAGTGTATTCCGTTGTCACGGTATTATGAACTGTGTTGATGTTTGTCCAAAAGGACTAAACCCAACAAAAGCTATTGGTCATATTAAATCAATGCTATTAAACCGCGCGGTTTAATATTTATATCTTAGTTAAAGTGGTTATAACTACTGCTTTAGTCTAAGTTTACTTAAGTATTTTTTATGCCAGAATAAGCAGAGTGTTAGCACTAACTTAATTAAGGTTATGTTAATGCTCTGTATTTTTATTTAATTTTTAAACATTGTAATGGTTTTATCTAAAGCAATTGTTTTAGCTCGAGATAAAAGACACACATTTATTCTATAAATAGTCTCTTTTAAACAGCAAGAACGACAGGCAAGGTGACATCTATTACGTTATTTTTTTTGCTACACACAAGCAAAGGAACAAGGCAATGCCAGAAGGTGTAATGAAGGCTTGGCTAGAGTCTTCCCACTTAAACGGTGGTAACATCGTTTATATTGAAGAATTGTACGAATCATACCTAGATAACTCAGCATCTGTATCTGCAGAATGGCAGGAAATCTTTGGTCAACTCCCTAAAGTCGAAGGCAGTGAGGTTGAATACCGACACTCTGCTATCCGTGACGAATTCAAAACGTTAGCAAAACAAGCCAATAAACAAATTATTGTTTCTGGTGCTGGTGATGCTAAGCAAGTTAAAGTTTTACAGCTTATCAATGCGTTTCGCTTTCGCGGTCACCAAAATGCCAACTTAGATCCACTAGGTTTATGGCAGCGTGACAAAGTACGTGATTTGCAACTATCGCATCACGACTTATCGGAAAACGACTTTGATAAAGACTATAACGTTGGCTCTTTCGCATCCGGTCAAGAGACGATGAAACTAGGTGACTTGCATAAAGCCCTAAGAACGACTTATTGTGGTTCTATCGGTGCAGAGTATATGCATATTACCTCAACTGATGAAAAACGTTGGTTACAACAACGTCTAGAGTCAGTTCAGTCACAAGCAAAACTTTCTGTAGATGAGAAAACAGAAATCCTCAAAGGCCTTATTGCCGCAGATGGATTAGAAAAGTACTTGGGCGCAAAATTTCCAGGCGCTAAACGTTTCTCACTTGAAGGTGGTGATTCTTTAGTACCAATGCTAAAAGAGTTGATTACCCGAGCTGGTGCAGCTGGCACCAAAGAAGTGGTAATGGGTATGGCTCACCGTGGCCGTCTTAACGTTCTAGTGAATGTTATGGGTAAAAATCCATCGAAATTATTTGATGAGTTTGGCGGCAAGCATGATGATATATTAGGCTCAGGTGACGTTAAATATCACCAAGGTTACTCTTCTGATTTTGTTACCCCAGGTGGCAATGTTCACTTAGCCTTAGCGTTTAACCCGTCACATCTAGAAATCGTTAACCCAGTGGTTATCGGCTCTGTTCGTGCTCGTTTAGACCGTCGTGATTGTAATCAAGGTGATTTAGTATTACCTATTACTATTCACGGTGATTCAGCTATTGCTGGTCAAGGTGTTGTTCAAGAGACTTTCAATATGTCACAAGCGCGTGCCTTCAAGGTAGGCGGAACGGTACGTATTGTTGTCAACAACCAAGTTGGCTTTACTACCTCTGTTGCTGAAGATACGCGCAGCGGTGAGTACTGTACTGAAATAGCGAAAATGGTTCAGGCACCAATTATCCATGTAAATGGTGATGATCCTGAAGCGGTTGTTTTAGCGACTCAAATAGCGCTAGATTATCGCAATGAATTTAAACGTGATGTTGTAATCGATTTAGTTTGTTATCGACGTCACGGTCATAATGAAGCTGATGAGCCAAGCGCGACACAGCCACTTATGTACAAAATCGTTAAAAAGCATCCAACACCACGTCAATTATATGCTGATAAGTTAGCTGCTGAAGGCAGTTTAAATAAAGCTAAAATTGATGACTTAACGGCTTATTACCGTAAATTACTTGATGAAGGTCAGTGTACCGTAGAGCAATGGCGTCCAATGACTCAACACTCTGTTGATTGGAGTCCATATCTAGGTCATGACTGGGACGATGCTTACGATAAAGAAATATCAGTAGATAAGTTAAAAGAGCTTGCTACTAAACTTTCAACGTATCCAGAAAATCACCCAGTACATTCTCGTGTTAAAAAGATCTATGACGATCGCATGAAAATGGCGACTGGTGAGAAGCTACTCGATTGGGGCATGGCGGAAAACTTAGCATATGCTTCAATTGTTGATGGCGGTGATCGTGTACGTATTACAGGTCAAGATGCCGGTCGTGGTACTTTCTTCCATCGTCATGCGGTTCTTCATAACCAAGACGACGCGAGCACGTACTTGCCATTACAAAACATCAGAGAAGGCCAAGGCCCATTTGATGTGCATGACTCCGTATTATCTGAAGTTTCTGTACTTGCTTTTGAATACGGTTACACCACGGCAGAGCCAGCAGGTTTAACTATTTGGGAAGCTCAGTTCGGTGATTTTGCTAACTGTGCACAGGTAGTTTTCGATCAATTTATATCTTCGGGTGAGCAAAAATGGGGCCGTTTATGTGGTCTAACGATGCTTTTACCTCATGGTTATGAAGGTCAAGGTCCAGAGCATTCATCTGCACGTTTAGAGCGCTTCTTGCAACTTTGTGCTGATCACAATATGCAAGTTTGTGTGCCATCAACACCTGCGCAAGTATTTAATATGCTGCGCCGTCAAGTTGTTCGTCCTATGCGTCGTCCTCTTGTAGTTATGTCACCTAAATCGTTATTACGTCACCCATTAGCTGTTTCTTCTTTAGAAGAAATGTCTACCGGTGAATTCCATAGCGTTATTGGTGAAGTTGATGAAATCAACCCTAAAGAGGTAGAGCGTGTTGTATTCTGTAGTGGTAAAGTTTATTACGAACTATTAGAGCAACGTCGTAAGAATGAACAAAATAACATTGCCATTGTACGAATTGAGCAACTTTACCCGTTCCCTGAGCAAGAGCTACAAGCAGTATTAAAAGAATACCAGCATGTTAAGCAATTTGTTTGGTGTCAGGAAGAGCCGCAAAACCAAGGTGCATGGTACTGTTCTCAACATCACTTTAGAGCAGCTATCCCTGAAGGTACTTATTTGACTTATGCCGGGCGTGATGCCTCTGCAGCACCAGCTGTTGGTTATATGTCAGTTCATGTGAAAGAACAGCAAGCGCTTGTCACTCAAGCGTTAACCTTGGATTAACATGAGAAGAACAACTAGCGCTTGTTACCCAAGCGCTAATGTTAAACAAGATTAGATTAACTCTTAGTGCGTTTGACCAAAGAGCAAGCGCAAAGACAGTGTGAAAGGATAAAAAAATGACAACCGAAATCAAAGTTCCGGTACTACCAGAATCAGTTGCAGATGCAACAGTTGCTACTTGGCATGTACAAGTAGGTGAAAAATTTAGTCGTGATCAAGTACTTGTAGATATTGAAACCGACAAAGTAGTTTTAGAAGTACCAGCTACCAGCGATGGTGTTATGACTGATATTAGTCAAGCAGAAGGTGCTACTGTATTAGGTGACCAAGTTATTGGTACTTTCTCTGAAGGTGGCGAAGCTGCTGCTCCTGCAGCGGCAGCACCAGTAAGTGCTCCAGCGGCAACATCTGCAGCTAAAGTAATTGACATCGTAGTACCTGTATTACCTGAGTCAGTTGCTGATGCAACAGTTGCTTCATGGCATGTAGCTGAAGGTGACAGTGTTTCAGTTGACCAAAACTTGGTTGATATTGAAACTGACAAAGTAGTCCTTGAAGTTGTTGCTCAAGATAACGGCGTAATTGGTAAAATTATTCACGCTGAAGGCGATACTGTTTTAGGCGCTCAAAAAATTGGTGAGTTAAATGCCGGTGCTGCTGCTTCTGCAACGGCTGCTCCAATTGAAGATGCCGTTAGCTCTGATGAATTAGCAAGCCCTTCAGTTCGTCGTTTAATGACTGAAAAAGGCCTAACTGCTGCAGATGTTACTGGTACTGGTAAAGGCGGTCGTATCTCTAAAGAAGATGTTGAAGCTGCTGCAAACAAACCTGCTGCTGCGCCAAAAGCTGCTGCTCCTGTTGCTGCTCCTACGCAAGACTTAGGTGAGCGTACACAAAAACGTGTACCAATGACGCGTTTACGTAAAACAATTGCAACACGTTTATTAGAAGCGAAGAATTCTACAGCAATGTTAACAACGTTTAACGAAGTTAATATGAAGCCAATCATGGATCTTCGTAAGCAATACAAAGATTTATTTGAGAAAACTCATGATACCCGTTTAGGTTTCATGTCTTTCTACGTGAAAGCGGTAACTGAAGCACTTAAACGCTACCCAGCAGTTAATGCATCAATTGATGGCGATGATATTGTTTATCACAACTTCTTCGATATCTCGATTGCTGTATCTACGCCTCGCGGCTTAGTTACACCAGTATTACGTGATGCTGATCAATTAAGCATGGCTGGTATTGAAAACGGTATTCGTGATTTAGCCATTAAAGGTCGTGACGGTAAGCTAGCTCTTGCTGATATGACTGGTGGTAACTTTACTATCACGAACGGTGGTGTATTTGGCTCACTACTTTCAACACCAATTCTTAACTTACCTCAAGCAGGTATTTTAGGTATGCATAAGATTCAAGACCGTCCTATGGCGGTTGATGGTAAAGTTGAAATTTTACCTATGATGTACTTAGCATTATCTTACGATCATCGTTTAATTGATGGTAAAGAGTCTGTTGGTTTCTTAGTAACAATTAAAGAGTTGTTAGAAGATCCAACACGTCTATTACTTGACGTATAAAGTTTCGTAGAAACAATGTTTAACTGACTGCTTAGCCAATAAGCAGTCAAAAAACTAGAAGTTATAAAATTTAGTCACTCGACTATAGTATTAGCTCTTTTGGCTACCGTCACTAGAGCTTTTGTACTATAATCGAGAAACTTTTCACAGGCAGACTTTCAGTATTTCATTAGAAGTGCAATCGACTGTCATCATTTACAGATAAATGGATAAAACACCATGAATTTGCATGAGTATCAAGCGAAACAATTATTCGCTGAATATGGTTTACCAGTTTCTGAAGGTTTCGCTTGCGATACACCTCAAGAAGCTGCCGAAGCGGCTGACAAGATTGGCGGCGATATGTGGGTTGTTAAAACTCAAGTACACGCGGGTGGCCGTGGTAAAGCTGGCGGTGTTAAGCTAGTTAAAACCAAAGAAGAAATCAAAGATTTCGCACAACACTGGTTAGGTAAGAACTTAGTTACTTACCAAACAGACGAAAATGGTCAGCCAGTAGCTAAGATTTTAGTTGAAAGCTGTACTGATATCGCTAACGAATTGTACCTAGGTGCAGTTGTAGACCGTGGTACACGTAAAGTTGTATTCATGGCATCTACTGAAGGTGGTGTTGACATTGAGAAGATTGCTGAAGAAACTCCTGAGTTGATTCACAAAGCTGAAGTGGATCCTCTAGTAGGTCCTCAAGCTTACCAAGCACGTGAGCTTGGCTTCAAACTAGGTTTAAACCCAGTTCAAATGAAGCAATTTGTTAAGATCTTTATGGGTCTTGGTAAAATGTTTAACGATTTTGATTTCGCTTTATTAGAAATCAACCCGTTAGTAATCACAGACGAAGGTAATCTTCACTGTTTAGACGGTAAAATCGGTATCGATGGTAACGCTTTATACCGTCAACCAAAAATCCGTGAAATGCACGATCCATCTCAAGAAGATGAGCGCGAAGCGCACGCTGCACAATGGGAACTTAACTACGTAGCCCTAGACGGTAACGTTGGTTGTATGGTTAACGGTGCTGGCCTTGCAATGGGTACAATGGATATCGTTAACTTACACGGCGGCAAGCCAGCTAACTTCCTAGATGTTGGTGGTGGTGCTACTAAAGAACGTGTTGCTGAAGCATTCAAGATCATCTTATCTGATGACAACGTTTCTGCAGTACTAGTTAACATTTTCGGTGGCATCGTTCGTTGTGACATGATCGCTGAAGGTATTATCGCTGCTGTTAAAGAAGTAGGCGTTAAAGTTCCAGTTGTTGTACGTTTAGAAGGTACTAACGCTGAAGCAGGCCGTGAAGTATTAGCATCTTCAGATGTTAACATCATCGCTGCAGAATCATTAACTGACGCAGCACTTAAAGTTGTTGCCGCTGCGGAGGGCAAATAATGTCTGTATTAATTAACAAAGATACTAAAGTAATTTGTCAAGGTTTCACTGGTGGTCAAGGTACTTTCCATTCAGAACAAGCGCTTGAGTACGGTACACAAATGGTTGGTGGCGTAAGCCCAGGTAAAGGCGGTCAAACGCATTTAGGCCTTCCAGTATTCAACACAGTACGTGATGCAGTAGAAGCAACTGGCGCAACAGCTACAGTTATCTACGTTCCAGCTCCGTTCTGTAAAGATGCTATTTTAGAAGCTATCGATGCTGGCATCGAACTTATCGTTACTATCACTGAAGGTATCCCAACTTTAGATATGGTTGACGTTAAAGTTAAGCTTGAGCAAACTGGCGTTCGCATGATTGGTCCTAACTGTCCAGGTGTTATCACTCCGGGCGAGACTAAGATTGGTATCATGCCAGGTCACATCCATTTACCAGGTAAAGTTGGTATTGTTTCACGTTCTGGTACATTAACGTACGAAGCCGTAAAACAAACTACTGATGCTGGTTTTGGCCAATCTACTTGTGTAGGTATTGGTGGTGACCCAATCCCAGGTACTAACTTCATCGACGTTTTAGAAATGTTCCAAAACGATCCACAAACTGAAGCAATCGTAATGATTGGTGAAATCGGTGGTACTGCTGAAGAAGAAGCTGCAGAGTACATCAAAGCTAACGTTACTAAGCCTGTTGTATCTTACATTGCTGGTGTTACTGCACCAGAAGGTAAGCGTATGGGTCACGCTGGCGCGATTATCGCTGGTGGTAAAGGTACAGCTGATGAGAAATTTGCTGCATTAGAAGCGGCTGGTGTTAAAACTGTTCGTTCTTTAGCTGAAATTGGTCATGCTCTTAACGAGAAAGCAGGTTGGTAGGCGAGTAGCTTATAGCTTGAAAATCTTAATAAAAACCGACTATCTAGCGGGTTTTATGTTGTTGACTACTAGATAAACTATATGAAATAACAAATAAAGTAGGTTATATCACAGAAATTGAAAATAATAGCCCTTTAGATCGAAAATAATAGAAGACTTCTCTTATAAAAATAATAATTAAGGCTATTAAATTATATTTATAATATTGTAGTGAGGCTCCTTCCATTAATAAATTGACCTTTGATGGATAGGTTGGAACTCGGCTGCTAGTATATACAAGAACTCTTTATTATATAGTTTTTTTCAACTTATATTGCCCCACTGTCTCGAGAGTGCGGGAGTCTAATTCTCTATTTATTTAGTAATAGATATTAACTTAAGTAATAGTTTACTTGTGGATAAAAGGGAAGAGACTATAAATGGAATTCGAAGTTACTAGAAATATTCGGAGTCTGACTAACATTGCTTTAAAGATAAACGCCCAATTAAGTATATCAGGCGTTTTAAATTACATTATGAAGCGTTTTTTTTTCTAGAGAATCCTATGCCAGCTAGCCCAAGTCCTAAAAGAGCAATACTTAAAGGCTCAGGAACGCTCGTTGTACGGTAAGAAAAGTTGTCAATGAAAATATAATCACTACGGCTTATCGTTAATGTAGCGTGAGTAAAACCTGCATTATTAGAAAGTCCAGTAAACATACCATTATTAGAAGAATAAGAGTTTTGGAAACTGTGACTTTCAATTAATGTAGAGCCATTCCAACCTGTAAGTGTAGTAATAAAATCTGTTGCGCCATGTACGAAGGCAAAGTCAGTTACAATACCTGTAAAATTAAAGGTAAATGACGAAGAGTCTGTATCAGTAATATGTAAACCAGTAGTATTATAAGAGCCACTATAATTGGTATCTACAGAAAAGCTACCACTAGATGTAAAGGTAACTCCTGGCGTAGCAAGAGTAGTGTAATTTCCTGCCAAACCATCAAAGGTAATTAACTCTCCTCCACCAATAGCAGATAATGTATCTCCACCAGTTCCGGTGATTAATGTTGCATTTGCGATAGGTGAAAGGCTGTCTCTTATACACATCTCCGAGCCCACGAGACCTCTCTACATCTCGT
>OJDU01000285.1_pt1 | contig 11468 bp, 8 predicted proteins | sample 1592771 | NCBI WGS metagenome assembly OJDU01 (sample SAMN05416864, study PRJEB24817) | seawater metagenome | isolation source: Sea water | place: Canada:Atlantic | collected 2013-11 | reverse complement strand
GTCGGCAGCGTCAGATGTGTATAAGAGACAGCCGCAGGACGCCTCGACGATATGTCGACAGGAATCGAATGTCTTCTCACGCAGTCGGAGCACGAAGCGCATGAATACGCGCTAGAGCTCGATGGCATGAACAAAGATCGCCGTGACATCGAGGCAGGCATGCGAGAGCAGGCTTTTGCGCTCGTTGATCAGTTGGCGTTCGACGCCGATGACTTGCCTGCGGGTCTTAGTCTGTTCGATGAGCGCTGGCATCAGGGCGTTGTTGGCATTGTTGCATCACGGATCAAAGAGCGCTGCCACCGACCGGTCATCGCCTTCGCGCTCGCGGATGCCGATGATCCCGAGTCCGAGCTCAAAGGCTCGGCGCGCTCGATTCCTGGGTTCCACATTCGCGATGCGCTCGATGCTGTTGCTGCAGCGAATCCCGGTCTCGTGACCAAATTCGGCGGCCATGCGATGGCGGCGGGCCTGAGTCTGTCGCGCGCCAACTTTGACGCCTTTGCCCAGGCGTTCGCGGCCGAGGCGACTCGTGTCTTAAGTCCAGAATTGCTGCAGGCAACTATTGTCAGTGATGGCGAACTCTCTGCAGAGGAACTTACGCTCGGGTGTGCGGCAGATCTCGCTGCGGCAGGACCTTGGGGGCAGGCGTTTCCTGAGCCGACTTTTCACGGACGATTTAAGCTTCAGCAGCAACGCCGTCTCGGCGAGAACCACCTTAAGATGGTGTTGAGTCCGCTCGGTGATGACGGATTTCTCGTCGATGCCATTGCTTTTGGCGTGAGCGAAGCTGACTGGCCTGCGTCCTCTGCGACCGAAATCGAGCTGGCCTATAGGCTCAATATTAACGAGTTCAGAGGCGCAAGGACGTTGCAGCTCATGGTCGAACATCTGCTGGGTAGTCACTAGGTCGTCGTGTGAGGCGACGCTTATTCTGACACCAAGTGCTGCCTTGGCCGAGGAGGCTGATGCGAATCGATTATAGGTCTACAATGACAGCATTGGGCGTATTTGTTACCTTCTGTCTCTTGCTCGCCCGCAAACTGACTGTCGATGCTTGCCGATAACTAACGCGAAAGCAGTGTGCCGATAAGCGGCGAAGCGTCTCTCTAGCAATGGAATAATGCATGTTAACTAAGTCTTATAAGCTGTTGTTATTGATCGTTTTAAGCTTAAGCTCGTTCTCGACTTTTGGGCAGGTTCACCGTACCGATCAGATCGAAGTCGAGCTGCTGTCAGAGACCACTAACGTGGTGCCCGGCGAGACTCTTTGGCTTGCGATCCGCCTCAAGCCTATTGAGCACTGGCACACCTATTGGAAATTTGGCGGCGACAGCGGCGAGGCTACGAGCACAAGCGAATGGCGTTTGCCTGCTGGCGCGAGCGCCGGCGAGATTGAATGGCCTGTTCCTGAGTGGACGCCGTTCCCCGGCAGCGACCTTGTGACCTTCACCTACGAGCGCGAAGTTTATTTGCCTCTCCCAATTACCATTCCAGCCGACTACGCTGACTCATCATTTAATCTCGCGACCCAGATCGATTGGCAGGTGTGCGATGAAATCTGTATTCCGGGCGCAGCCGAGTTCTCGCTCACGCTTCCCGTTGCCTCGCAGCTCATAGCGGATCCGCGCTGGATAGACGGCTTTGCAGAGGCGCGCGCGAACACGCCGCTGAAGCGCGACGAGCATCAATTAGCCGCTACATTCAATGCGCACGGCGGCGAGATTAATGTCATGGTGCAGGCGCCCGATGCGCGCTTCGCCGATGCTGACGAAGCGTGGTTTTTTCCACAGCAGCGCCGGGTAATGAAATACGCGCCAGTGCGCAAGGTCATGCTCGACGGTGACCGTGTTCAGATCAGCACCCAGCAGCATCGCCGTTTCGAACCCCAGCAGGGCGAACTCGAAGGCATGCTCGCTTTTGTCGATAGCGAGGGGCGGCTGCACGGCTATGACCTGCTCGCGCAGCGCACTGCTATCGCTTGGGATAACAGCATTGAAGTTGAGCTGTTAAGTGAATCGACAACACTGGTGCCGGGCGAGACACAGTGGTTAGGCCTGCGCCTCACCCCTGCGGCGCATTGGCATACGTATTGGAAAATGGGCGGCGACAGCGGCGAGCCGACAAGCCTAACTGACTGGTCGGTGCCTGCGGGCACTCGCATTGGCGAGCTTGAGTTCCCAGCGCCACAGTGGCTGCCCTTCTATGAGACCGACCTCGTTAATTTTGGCTACGAAGAGGAGGTGGTTATTCCGGTCGCTATCACTCTGCCTTCGGGCTATAGCGAGGCGAGCGCAACGATAGCTACCACGGCTTTCTGGAATGTGTGCGAGCAGATTTGCATCCCCGGAGAACAGCGCCTTGAGCTCACTCTTCCGGTGGCGCAAAGCATTCAGCTAGACGCCGTTGCTGAGAAGTTTTTCGCCGATGCGCGGGCGCAGCTGCCCATTGCCGACCACGATATAGAGCAGAGTGTCGTTGCAGCAGGTGAACGGGTCAGCCTTGGGTTCAGCTCGGAGCAGGGCTTGTTCGAAGGCTTTACCGATGCCTATTTTTTCCCCGAAAAGCGCCGTGTTATCAAGCCCGGGCCACTGCGCGATGTCACACTCAGCGCCAATTTACTGCAGATTACCCACTCGCAGCCCCGGCGTATGGTCGAAGACCTGAGCGAGGTCTATGGTGTTCTCGTGCTCGAAGATGCGCAGGGTGATCGCGTAGCTTATGATTTCTCTAGTCCTGCCATCGAATTGAGTGAATTCTCAATGATGCCTTTGGCGGCAGCCAGCCAACAGAATCAGGCGGGCGGTGGTCTGCTTCTTTATGTCGCTTTCGCTTTTCTTGGCGGTCTCATTCTTAATCTAATGCCGTGTGTGTTCCCCGTGCTGTCGATGAAGGCGCTTAGCCTCGCTAAGAATTCGGGCGCCACTGCACACAAGCAACGCATGGATGGCTTGGCTTACACGGCGGGCGTTCTGGTGGCGTTTATGGCACTCGCCACTGTGTTGATCGTACTTCGAGCAGGCGGCGAGCGCATCGGTTGGGCGTTCCAGTTTCAGCAGCCGTGGTTTTTGGCGCTTATAGTCTATGTGTTTTTCATGCTCGCTCTGAGCCTATCGGGTGTGTTCGAAATTGGCACGAGTCTCATGGGCATGGGCGGAAATCTTGCGCAGAAAGAAGGCTATAAAGGATCTTTCTTCACCGGCGTTCTCGCGACGACAGTGGCGACTCCCTGCACCGCGCCGTTTATGGGGCCTGCACTAGGCTTTGCTCTGACCCAGCCCTGGGCGCTGGCGATGGTTGTGTTTGTCGCCCTTGGACTCGGTATGGCAGCGCCGATTCTATTGCTGTCGTATGTGCCAGTGCTAACGCGATTTTTACCCAAGCCTGGGCAGTGGATGGAGACCTTTAAGCAGTTTATGGCTTTCCCACTCTACGCCTCTGCGCTCTTCTTCCTGTGGGTGCTCGGCAATCAGGTCGGTATCATGGGTATGACGCTCGTGCTCGGTGCGTGTGTCGTACTGGCCTTTGCGGCATGGTTATACCAGAAGCGCTTTACGATGGGGCCGATTGCTTTAAGCCTCAATTACGTCACTGCTGCTGTCGCGATTGGCTTTGCGCTCTATCTCATGCAAACGCCGTTCTTGCAGACTCAGGCGCGGGAAGCGAGCGTTGCCGAATACGACGAAGAGGGCAATCTCGTTCTGGGCGCTGATAATTTCGAACCTTTTTCGGCGGCAAGGCTTGCAGAGCTGCGCGCCGCAGGTAAGCCTGTCTTTATCAACATGACCGCCGATTGGTGTATCACCTGCCTCGCCAATGAACAGACATCGCTTAGTGGCGACTCGGTCAAAAAAGCGCTAGTCGACAACGACATTACCTATTTGAAGGGTGATTGGACGAACGAAGATCCAGAAATTACCGAGGTGCTCGAGCGATTCAATCGACCTTCGGTGCCACTTTACCTCTTGTATCCAAGAGAGGGTGAGCCTACGATTTTGCCGCAGATTCTTACGCAGGCAACGCTCGTCGATGCCTTCGACGGTGTCTAAATAGCGGCCCAGCTCTCAACTGGCGCGTGAATTATTTATCCCGCGCTGAGCGGTAACTCGCAAGGACTACAGTGACATTGTCCCTGCCGCCATTGCGGTTAGCATGATTGATCAGCGTGCGGCAGGTGAATGCAAGATCGCCCTTACAGTCTGCGAGTGTGTCGCTAATCTGCCAGTCGGCAACCAAATCGCTTAAACCATCGGTGCAGAATAATAAGAGATCGCCTTCTTGCATTGTGCAGCTGATTTTGTCGCTGTCGATAGCAGCCTTTATGCCAAGTGCACGGGTAACCACGTGGCCTACGCCAGTCGAGCGCGACGTGCGTTCTGTATAGAAACCATCATCGATGAGGTCTTGCAGAAGGCTGTGATCATGCGTGAGTTGTTCAAGGCTGCCTCGCCTGAACAAATAAAGTCTGGAGTCGCCGATATGGGCAATGTTTAGCTGATCGTCGAGGAGGTGAGCGGCGATGGCAGTTGTGCCCATCCCTGCGTTTTCAGGTACCGCTGCCTGCGCGAAAATCGCGGCATTTGCTTCGGTCAGTGCAACATGCAAGCACTCTGCAGCCGAATGATTTGAGTTGCTTTGTGCTGCGGCAAAGTGCGCCGGAATGCGCTCTACCGCTATCTGGGCTGCTAATTCGCCCGCGCGATGGCCACCCATGCCGTCGGCTATCACAATGAGCGAAGATTCGGCGTCGATATAGAATCTATCCTGATTGGTTTTTCGCTTGCGCCCAGTGTCGCTTTCCGCGGCGAGACAGAAATGCCCGCACGTGACTGCCAAGTCGTCGCTCATTTCTGATACGGCAGCGTCGTTTCTGGCTACGCTATTGTTACCCTTGCTGCGCAAAGACGCTTTTCCTTTCGCGTTGATTTGAGGCCTAGCATTCTAAGGTGAGGAGACTGGCCAGTAAACGGTTGATTGCGGAGTGTTTGGTGTTCGTGAGAGTGTGGTAATCTCACGATTTGGCCAGTCCACTTAGCCAGTCCATTTAGCCAGTCCAACTAAGGAGAGCAGGACATGAAGATTCCAAGTTTCGCGATGACACTCCTCGCGGTCGTCCTTGTGTTCTATCTTCTGGTCGTCGGTGAGGCATTGCTGCTGCCCTTGGTGATAGCCATTGCGATTTGGTATCTGATCAATACATTGGCGGCGATGTTCGGTCGGCTGCAATTGAAAGAGCGCGAACTCCCTCGCTCGGTTTGTTTGGGATTGTCATTTTTGACTTTCGCTCTAACCCTTTGGGGAATAGGCGGGTTTCTCGGCGGTAGACTTGAAGAGGTGATGCAGGTAATTCCTGTTTACCAAGTTAATCTAACCACGAGACTCGAGAACCTCCCTTTTCTCGACATGGCCGCCTATCAAGAGCGGGGTCTCATGCAGATGGTCACCGAATGGATTGACCTGCCTGCCTACGCCGCGTCGATCGCGTCTTCATTCGCCGGCATTCTTGCGAGCGGTGGGCTGATTTCGATTTATGTGCTCTTCCTCTTTCTCGAGCAGGGTAGGTTCGATGATAAAATCTCTGCGCTCTTCGGCGCAGGCGGGCAGGAGGGTGACGTCCGAAAAATCATCGACCGAGTCCGCAACGACATCCAGAAATACATTAGCATCAAAATGTTCACCAGTTCGCTCACCGGTCTCCTCAGCTACCTCTTTCTGCGCGCCGTTGATGTGGATTTCGCTGGTGTGTGGGGGCTAGTTATCTTCCTGCTGAACTTTATTCCAACGGTAGGCTCAATCATTGCAACTATTTTTCCCGCGATGATCGCGTTGGCACAGTCCGACGGTTACAGCTTGTTTTTGCTTGTGCTGGCAGGCATCGGGATTTTGCAGATTGGCATTGGCAACATACTCGAGCCAAGGCTGATGGGCAGCTCCTTTAATTTAAGCCCTATCGTGATTCTCCTGAATCTGGGGCTCTGGGGTTACATCTGGGGCATTCCGGGCATGTTCCTCTGCGTTCCTTTTCTTATTATTCTTACTATTATTCTTAGCCATTTCCCGCAAACACGCTATATCTCGGTAATTCTCAGCAGCGATGGCAAACTTCGCGTCCCCGCGGACGAGGTTATCGATGACTTCGAATTCAAGCCGAATATGGCTGCGCTGCTGGGTCGAGATAAAAGTGAGGGTAGCGAGTCGAACGGCGTAAAGGCCGGAAACGACGAGTAGCTTGTCCTCGTTTTTCTGCCCGCCTAACTCAAAAAACGTCTGCAAAATCCGCTCGCTAGGCGTTATACTTCCTGACTTTTGCACGCAGCTGGATCAGCAAGCTCATAGTGGCCTTGCGCCAGCAATAAGCTGATAAAACAAGCCGATAATACAACCCGACAACACAACCCGATAAGTAGAGACTATGAAAAGCGCAGAAATTCGCCAAAAATTCCTCCAATTTTTCGCCGACCGTGGTCACGAGATCGTGCCGAGCAGCTCGCTAGTACCGGGTAACGACCCGACGCTCTTGTTCACGAATGCGGGAATGGTCCAGTTTAAGGATGCTTTTCTGGGCGATGAAATTAGAGCGGTCAATCGCGCGACGAGTTCGCAGCGCTGTGTGCGCGCAGGCGGTAAGCACAATGATCTCGAGAATGTGGGCTACACAGCACGTCACCACACCTTTTTTGAGATGCTCGGCAATTTCTCGTTTGGCGACTATTTTAAACGCGAGGCTATTAAGTTCGCGTGGGAGTTTCTAACGGTCGAATTGGGTTTGCCAGCCGAAAAGCTGTGGGTGACAGTCTATCAAGACGACGACGAAGCGGCGGCGCTATGGCTAGATGAAATGAAGATTGATCCTACACGCTTCTCGCGTCTCGGCGAAAAAGATAACTTTTGGGCGATGGGTGACACGGGTCCGTGCGGGCCTTGTTCCGAAATCTTCTTCGACCATGGCGAAGCGGTTCCGGGAGGCCCGCCAGGCAGCCCCGACGAAGACGGCGATCGCTATATCGAAATCTGGAATCTAGTTTTCATGCAGTATGAGCGCAAGGCAGATGGCACACTGACGCCGCTGCCGAAGCCGTCTGTAGACACCGGCGCCGGCCTCGAGCGCGTCGCCGCTGTTATGCAGAACGTGCACAGCAATTACGAGATCGATCTCTTTCAAGCGCTTTTGGCAGACATCGGCGAGATTACAGGAGTTAAAGACCTCACCAATAATTCACTGAGGGTTATTGCCGACCATATTCGTTCTTGCTCATTCCTCATTGTCGACGGTGTGCTGCCGTCTAACGAAGGACGCGGCTATGTGCTGCGCCGCATTATTCGCCGCGCCGTGCGCCATGGTTATCAGCTAGGTGTTAAAGAGGTGTTCTTCTATAAGATCGTCGCCGGCCTCGTGAAGGTAATGGGCGAGGCATACCCCGAGCTTAAGGCGAAGCAGACAATTGTCGAGAAAGCACTGCGCGATGAAGAGCAGCAGTTTGCGCGCACGCTCGAAAATGGCATGACGATTCTAGAAAAAGCGATAGCCAATCTCAAAGGAGACACGCTAGCCGGCGAAACGGTGTTTAAACTCTACGACACCTATGGATTTCCTGTAGACCTTACCGCCGACGTTGCTCGCGAAAGTAACATCATGCTCGACATGGAAGGCTTTGAAGCTGCGATGCAAGTGCAGCGCGAACAAGCGCGTGCGGCGGGTAATTTTTCGGCGGTAGATAAGCTCGAGCTCGATGGTGTAGAAATTACCGATTTCCGCGGCTACGAGGCGCTAGAGGCAACTGGTGATGTTGCGGCAATCTATGTCGATGGCGAGCCTCGCGACGCGCTCAAAGCAGGTGAATCCGCGACGCTGGTACTCACGCGTTCGCCGTTTTACGGCGAGTCGGGCGGGCAGGTTGGCGATAGCGGTACGCTGTTTGCCGACGGTGTTGAGTTTCGTGTGGACGACACCCAGAAACAGAACGACGTGATGCTTCATATCGGAGAGCTCGTTATCGGTTCGCTGAAACTAGGTGCGTCGCTCGGCGCACAGGTTGCAGCGAATGCGCGTAAAGCGATCACGCTGAATCATTCGGCGACGCACTTAATGCATTCGGCGCTGCGCAATACGCTCGGTGAACACGTGACGCAGAAAGGTTCGCTTGTCGACGCTGCGCGACTGCGTTTCGACTTTTCTCACTCGGCCCCAATGACCGTTGACGAAATAGCGACAATAGAAGCGGCGGTGAATGCCGAGATATTGGCGAACACATCGGTCGCTAAAGAGGTAATGGCATTAGAAGCGGCACAGCAGCGCGGCGCGATGGCACTGTTTGGTGAGAAATACGGCGATGAGGTTCGCGTGGTGAGCATGGGCGGCAAATTCTCCGTTGAGTTCTGCGGTGGCACTCACGTTGAGCGCACCGGCGATATCGGCCTATTCAAAATAGTGGGCGAATCAGGTATCTCATCGGGCGTACGTCGTATCGAGGCGGTCACAGGGCAGGGTGCACTTGCGCTTGTCGCTCGCGAGGAGCAAACGCTTAAGCAGCTTTGCGATCTGGTGAAGGCGAATCAAGAAGATTTGCTCGACCGCGTAAAACAAATTAACGCGAGCAATAAGGCGCTAGAAAAAGAACTCGATCAGCTCAAAGCCAAAATTGCGTCGAGCGCAGGCAGTGACCTTGCCTCGAGCGCAAAAGACGTTGCTGGTATCAAACTGCTCGCCTGCGCAGTCGATGACTTTGATCCTAAAGCGCTGCGCGAGACAGTGGATCAGCTTAAAAACAAATTAGGCAGTGCGGTTGTGCTGTTGATTAGCACAGCAGGGGGCAAGGTGAGCATCGTCGCGGGCGTGAGTAAAGACCTGACAGATCGCGTGAAAGCAGGCGAGCTCGCAAACATGGTCGCCACACAGGTGGGTGGCAAGGGCGGCGGTCGTCCCGACATGGCAATGGCGGGCGGTAGCGACGTTGCAGCAGTCCCTGCGGCTGTAGCGAGCGTTGAAGAATGGGTTGCTAGCAAGCTTTAAAACGCGTGCTAGTCAGTAGCTAATGCAAACAAGCTCGCGAAGTGGCGGGCTTTTCGGCCCTTAGGGGCATCGAGTACAAGAGAATGGCGCTGTTAGTATTGAAATTCGGTGGTACCTCGGTAGGTACTGTAGAGAGAATTGAGGCGGTGGCGGATAAAGTTGCCCGCTTTAAGGCTGCAGGTGACGATATTGTGGTCGTGCTTTCGGCAATGAGCGGAGAAACGAATCGGCTTACCGATCTCGCGCAGCAGATTATGGAATATCCAACGCCACGTGAGATGGACGTATTACTCTCTACGGGCGAGCAGGTGACTATTGCGTTATTGAGTATGGCCCTAGAGAAGCGTGGGGTTCCCGCGCGCTCGTTCACAGGTAACCAAGTCCAGATTCGCACCTGTGAGACACACACCAAAGCACGCATTAGGGAAATAGACGGCACTCGCATTAGCGCGCAACTGCAGCAAGGCAATGTAGTCGTTGTGGCAGGTTTTCAGGGCGTCGACGAGCACGGCAATATAACGACGCTTGGCCGCGGCGGGTCTGATACGACCGCTGTCGCACTAGCGGCGGCCTTAGACGCCGACGAATGTCAGATCTATACCGACGTGAAGGGTGTCTATACCACCGATCCTAGGGTCGTAGAGGACGCTAAGCTGCTCGACAGCATTACGTTCGAAGAAATGCTCGAGCTTGCGAGTTTGGGTGCCAAGGTTTTACAAATACGTGCGGTCGAGTTCGCGGGCAAATACAAAGTGCCACTGCGAGTATTGTCTAGTTTCGAAGAGGGGGCAGGTACCCTCATTAGTTTAGAGGGTGAGTCAAAAATGGAAGATCCAACTATCGCAGGTATTGCGTTTCAACGCGATGAGGCAAAGCTGACTGTCGCAGGCATTCCCGACATCCCGGGTCTTGCTTATCAGGTGATTGGCCCTGTGAGTGCAGCAGGAATCGAAGTGGACGTGATCGTGCAAAATGCTGCTGCAGACGGTAACAACGACATTACCTTCACAGTTAAGCGAAGCGATAGTGAACGCGCGAAGAAGATACTCGATGGGCTCGCAGCGTCGCTTAAGGCTGAGTCTGTCTCTCTCGATAAAAAAATTGGCAAAGTCTCTGTTGTTGGCGTCGGCATGAAGTCTCATGCAGGGATCGCGAGTAAAATGTTCAAGGCACTGGCTGATGAGAACATTAACATTCAGATCATCACCACGTCCGAGATCAAGATATCAATAGTAATCGAGGAGAAGTATTTAGAGCTTGCCGTGCGCGCCTTGCACAGCGCGTTTGACCTTGGTGATCCAGATTATGAGAAGGAGAGTATAACCTAAGAGCCCAGCCTCCCGCGCTTCGCGTCCTTGGCACGTCGAACTTATCGTCAAGGTTGGTGCCTGAAATCAGCCATTGCCGTGAGCTTGCCCCGGTGTGTAACTGAGGTAGAACAATGGTAATGGAGCTAACTGCTCGGGGAGAAGGATTATGTTGATACTGACGCGCAGGATTGGCGAAACACTGATGATTGGTGACGAAGTAACCGTAACTGTGCTCGGCGTCAAAGGTAATCAAGTACGAATTGGCGTCAATGCTCCTAAAGACGTCGCCGTGCATCGTGAAGAGATTTACGAGCGCATTGCAAGCGAGCAAGAAGTGGCAACCCCCGAATAGCAAACCCTTAACGTTTCCGGGCCAGCGATGCGATCTTCCCTTCTCGTTTCGCCCTAGGCTATGTTACTATGCTCGCGATTTTTGGAGAGGTGGCCGAGTGGCTGAAGGCGCGCCCCTGCTAAGGGCGTATAGGAGAAATCTTATCGAGGGTTCGAATCCCTCTCTCTCCGCCATAATCAAAAAACCCGACTGAAGTCGGGTTTTTTTTGTCTGTAAATCGGGTAGCGCTAACGCCTAAAAGGCGGACGGCCACCGAACTTTTTCGACCGTGATTTTTTAACCGGCGCAGCAGAGTCCATTTCTACCTGCATCCATCGTCCGCCTCTCACTCTCCTAGATGTGATTTATCCTTCGATTGCGCTAGTATCGAACCCTGCAATAATACGCAAGTTTGCTGTGGCGTAGTCGTTCACTGTGCGAAGGTGCAGCGCAGATAACCAATAATAAGAATCAGGGAATGAGTCATGATCAAACGATTTATAGCTACCGCGACGGCGACGTTTGCTTTAGCTTTTGCAATTAATGTTGCCGCAGATGAAGCAGATCGGCGTCAAGCGCTATTCGGCGACGTTCATATTCACACTCAGCTTTCTTTCGATGCCTATATTTTTGGCATAAGGCGCACGCCAGACGACGCTTATCGCTACGCTCTTGGTGAAACGCTACGCCATGCTGCAGGATACGATATCGCGTTAAAGGGCGGCCCGTTAGACTTCTATGCGGTGACCGATCACGCGGAGTATCTAGGTGCTGTCTCTTATACACATCTGACGCTGCCGACGATCTACTCTGTGTAGAT
>OJDU01000283.1_pt1 | contig 11472 bp, 12 predicted proteins | sample 1592771 | NCBI WGS metagenome assembly OJDU01 (sample SAMN05416864, study PRJEB24817) | seawater metagenome | isolation source: Sea water | place: Canada:Atlantic | collected 2013-11 | reverse complement strand
TACACAGAGTAGATCGTCGGCAGCGTCAGATGTGTATAAGAGACAGTTATAAAACAATTCATTTGAAATCATTGTGTAAAAAAACAACAGGACAACATTTACACTTTAACAACATTATTTATTTACGCTTTAATAACAACAACTTAAGAAAACACCATAAAAAATCAAATTTTTGTAATTTGTTAACCATGATCTTCGTGGTATTTAAATTTCCCTTTAAATACAATAGGTAACATTAAAGCCAACATAATCTGTATAGTTATGATTACAAACCCGCGATTTTTCAATAGTGACAAATTTCAATAACTACTACATTTCGCTATTTACATCACAGCTATTTACTGTTTTAGCTTTTACTCTAATTACGTTATAATTGTTTACTAGACCAACTTACAGTTCAAATTATGAGCAACAATAGACATCAAATAGCTATCCAACGACTCACTACCTTAATTGAACATTTAAGCATCGAATCCAGGCAAATAGATCAACTTAATGCCACACATAAATCACACTGGCTAATCGAGAACAATAATTTATTTTCCCAGCTATTATTTTCAACAGAGAGTGATTTATTCTCCCCTTATGTCGATGAAGTAAAAAAACGTATTCACGAATTTAATCGCTTGTACCAACACAGCGACAGCAACAACAGTAAAGCTGAATTTGCTAAAACATCCCTAGCGTTAATAGAACAACAAATTTCAGCTTTAATGAATGCCATACAAGCTAATCAGTCAATGCATCAAGCAGCGCAAGTTAGTTTTGATGCTAAGAAAAAGGTACGAGCGAAAAGAGCTACAGCAGCGAGGAAAACTGAGCAATATGGTCAGTTGGCAAAGTCTGTATTACTGTCGAGTCACCAACTGTATAAACAGTTAAGTGAACATCATGAATTTGAACGTAGATTAGTGGCGATGATAGACGAACGAGAAAAGCTAAGACAGCAAAGCAATGCAACTAATACCAACAAATTATCACAAGAGGTCCTTGCACTGCACCAACGACTTGGTCGCTGCCGCAAAGCAATCTCTTCTATAGAACGTAATATTGAGCAAGCAGAGAAAAACAATCTACGCTAACACTTAAAGAGACATTGCAAGATTCGCAATTTCCCCTTACTCAGGTTACTCTTTGCATATATCCAATAAAAAAAATAACTTACTTTAACCGCGAGGCAAACATGAAAATTTCAGATGATATCCATAACTATTATGAAAAGTTAGTGATGCAGCACTTTGCAAGTGCAAAGTTTGATGAAAAGTATGATATTGACTTTATCGCCGATTTAACCTGTGTAGTATTAAATCAATTACCTACGCGCTATATCCGTCATGAAGTTGATATGGCATTTTATCTGCCGCCATCAGAGCGTTTTGAAATGGAAAATAAAGTAAAAGAGGCTATTTCTAAAGCGCTTGAATTTATGGAAACTAATAAACCTAATTAGGCTTAAATAGAGTACGTGGGGGATTGGGTGGCAACCCAATCAGCCACACCTCGGCACATGAGTCGTCTGCTGCGGTTGCTTCCTTCCGGACCTGGCCGAGTTCACAGAGTATCATTGCGAGGGGACCGAAAGGGTCACCATAGAAGCTTTAAAAGAACAAACTCTTAAAGCGGCGCGAATTATCGCTAATCGCATTCACAGATGCAAGCACAAGTTTTCAAAAGTCTCTTACTTGCTTGCTTTTTAACCTTAAACGTCCACAACTAACTATCAGCCGCAACCTTCTTAGCTAATTTTTCATTAATCTCTAGTAAAACTGATTTAATTATCAATAAGTTTTCTTTCCCTATCCGTAGCAATAACTTGTCACTATCATCTAATGACTCTAATTTACTATCTTGATATTTATACATAACACTAGTGCGCGTCAATGCCATTGAAGATTTTGGTAATTCCATATCTAACACGCGAGTTATCGCATCTTGCAGTGTGTAAGTGAAGTCTTCTTCATAGCCTAGCTCACTATAAGCTTCATCAATAAGTGGCTTAGCTTCAATGTACCAATTCACTAACGTTGTACTATCTACAGAGCGCAATAAATCAACATAAAGATCGAACCGTTTACTCGTGGTGTTGTCCCATTGCCAGACATTTTGCTTTTCTGTGTCACTTAAGGCGCTTTCATCTACAGAAAACTTGGTCTTCGGTTTAATAAAGGGACTATGATCATAAGCTAATAACCCTTGAGCAAAATTATCAGTAAAAACAACAAAGCGTCTAATCATATCCTCAGTAATCATTAACGAAATTAATTCGTTACGCCAAGTTAACTCTGGTAACTTGGCTTCTAGCCACGCATCACTTTCATCTAAACTTGGCAAAACAATATTACTTTCTTCCTCTACGGGCTCCTGCTCAGCAACAAGTTCATTATCTTGCTCATCTAGCTCTACAACAGGCTCAACTTCTATCACTGCTTTTTCTGGTTCTATCTGCGGAGGCGTTTCAGGCTTTACCTTTTCGGGTTCTTGTTTTAATAATTCATTAGCATCCATCGGGCGCTTCTCTGTTTTCCCGCCAGTAAATTGCCATAGAGCAATAACAACCATTATAAATGTTGCTATAAACATAATGAGTGGGCCAGAGTTTTTCTTATTATCAATTTGCTCTGTTGGATCTGATGTTTGTAATGGTTCTTGATTATCCATAGCTTTTATTTGTCTCCTAAAGACTTGTTAGCCTTATTGCATCTTTTTTTTCTATTCAATGCAACTATCATTCAGTAATTTTTATTGTTTTTTTGTTTTTGATTGGCTTTTAGATTGAGCGCTATATATTCAGCTACAAAAAAGCCTCCGTTAGCTGGAGGCTTTGTAAATAGGTTAGCCGAAATAATGGCTGTTATTGTGCGTCGTCTTGGTTTTCTGGCAGCGCATCTATAAAAGCTGGCAACTTGTTACAGTTTTCGACCACTTTATTTATTAATGGAAAAGCCTCCATGGCAACATTGAATCTATGTGCATTATAGACTTGTGCCACAAGACAAATATCAGCAACGGTTACCTTGTCACCAAAGCAAAAATTACCCGCGCTCGTTTGTAACTGCTGTTCTACAGCCTTAAAACCAATAGTCATCCAGTGTTCAATCCACGCCTGCTTTGCTTGAACTGTAGCCTTTAAATCATTCGCTAAATATTGCTGCACCCGTAAATTATTTAAAGGATGAATTTCACAGGCTATATCTAAAGCAAGCGCTTGTACTTTCGCTTTTGCTTTAGCATCTTTAGGAAATAGCGATTGCTCTGAATTATAGCTATCTAAGTAATCAATTATCGCCAATGATTGGTTTAATGAAAAATCCCCATCAACTAGGGTTGGCACTAAATGGCTAGGGTTAATTTCACTGTAGGCTTCGCTATGCTGTTCGCCACCATTCTTAACAAGGTGCACAGAGATAGATTCAAAGGCAATATTTTTTAAATTAAGGGCAATACGTACTCGGTACGCTGCGGTAGACCGCCAATAGCCGTAAAGTTTCATAGTGATCCTATTTATTATTTTCTAACGATAAACAAAAATGCTAATCACCAAGCCAAATGAGCAAAATAGTTGCCTTAGCATGAATAATTAGCATTTACCTAATAAAGCACTAACTCTGCTTTAAACAATGAACCAGAGAAGGAAGTTATTAACCTTTATATTCAACAACTTTTTGATCGATAGCACCAAAGATACTAGCACCGTCATTATCAAACATTTCAATGCGAACTGTATCACCAAAACTCATAAATGAAGTACTTGGTTTGCCATCAGCGATTATTTCTAACATACGTGTTTCAGCTAAACAGCTTGAACCCGCCGAGCGATCATAGTTTGAAATGGTACCTGAGCCAATAACACAACCAGCAGATAATGGTCGAGTTTTTGCTGCATGGGCAACAATAGTAGGGAAGTCAAAAGTCATATCAACGCCACAGTTAGGCTGACCAAACAGTTCTTTGTTTAAATGCGTAGTTAATGGTAAATGTAACTTTTTACCATCCCAAGCATCACCTAATTCATCAGGAGTTACTGCAACTGGAGAAAAAGCGCTTGAAGGTTTAGAAGCAAAAAAGCCAAAGCCTTTAGCTAACTCACCTGGGATAAGGTTACGTAGTGATACATCGTTAACTAACATTAATAGTTTAATGTGAGATGCCGCTTGCTCTGGTGAAGTGCCCATAGGCATATCATCGGTAATTACCGCCACTTCTGACTCAAAATCAATACCAAACTCTTCGCTCGCTACGTTAATATCATCACGAGGCCCGATAAAAGCATCAGAGCCACCTTGGTACATTAATGGATCAGTCCAAAATGTTTCAGGCATTTCAGCATTTCGTGCTTTACGCACTAACTCAACATGATTTACATAAGCGCTACCATCTGCCCATTGATAAGCACGAGGTAATGGCGATTCACAATCTGCTTGTTCAAATGCTAACGTATCTGAAATTTCATTGTTGTTTAGTGCTTGGTAAACTTCTGCTAACTTAGGTGAAATTTCAGCCCAGTTATCTAAAGCACCTTGCAAGGTAGCAGCTATATCGCTAACTACAACGGCTTTACTTAGCGCGCGGTTAACTACTACAAGTTGGCCATCGCGAGTATTATTCTTAAGTGTTGCTAATTTCATTATTAAACCTTTTTAATCAAATAGTATCGATAAGCTATCAATATATTAAAGCATAAAAGTATGGTACGAATTTTTTCAACGACAACCAAGCACTTGCGACAGCTTAATTAAAAACTTACGGAATAATTTCTTTACGCATAAAATTACAGCCAACTTATTAGAGTTAGGGTATTTAACTGGTTAAATTTTTACCGTCTTTTTATTTATATCGTACTCGCGTAATTTATTTGCAATAGCGGTATGGCTTAGACCAAGTTTTTTCGCTAGTTGACGCGTGCTTGGGTATGCGGGGTAAAGTTTACGTAATAAGTCTGCTTCAAAGTTTTTCACCGCAGCATCAAGTGTCCCTTCAAATTCTTGCTCTAAGTAACCGTGTTCACGAGTATAAGCTGGTAGTTGCAAGTGGCTTGTTTCTATTTCGTCTCCTTCAAGCAGGGAGGCTGCGCGAGTTAACACGTTTTCTAATTGACGAATATTCCCTGGCCAAGGGTAATGCTCAATAAAGTCACGACAATCATCACTTACTTTAAGGTGTGTTCTACCAATTTGTTGAGCCGCTTTGACAATGAAGAACTCCGCCAATGGCAAAATATCGCTACGGCGTTCTCTTAATGCAGGTAAAGTTAAGCCGAAAACATTTAGACGATAATACAAATCTTCTCTGAACTCCCCTAGAGAAACAAGGTTAAGTAAATCCTTATTAGTAGAGCTAATAATACGAACATTTACTGTCACTTCTTGTTCAGAGTCAACACGTCTAAAACTGCCATGTTGAATAACACGTAATAGTTTACTTTGCAGTTTCGCTGACATTTCACCAATTTCATCAAGAAAAACAGTGCCGCCATCAGCTAACTCAAAAATGCCACGCTTACTTTGAACTTGTTCTTTTTCACCCACACCAAATAATTCCGACTCTGCTACATCATCAGGTAAAGCGGCACAATTCAGTGTCATAAATGGGTTTTCAGCGCGTTCACTTGCACCATGACATGCTCTGGCCAGTAGTTCTTTTCCGGTGCCCGTTTCGCCCATAATCAATATTGACGAGTCAAGCGAAGACATGCGTTTTGCTTCCCTAATAACTTTGCGCATTGCACTAGAGCTTGCTTGAATCCCCAAGAAAGTATTTTCATTGGGTTGTTTAAAAGCACTCATCTGTTGCCCTAGTCGTGCTTCTGATTTTAATATCAGTACCGCACCTGCTAATACTTGGCTATCTTCTTCGCCATCAACATGAATTGGCATGATATCGGCAACAAAGTCATCGCCTTGAAACTTTAATCGACGAGTTTGAGCAAGCACATCACTAGCATCTAACCAACGGTTAAAGTTAAAGCCTTTTAGCCATAAACTAATGTGTTGGCCAATTAACGACTCTTCGGTTTCACCAATAATGCTCGAGGCAATGGTGTTTACAATGCGGATATTACCTTTTCTGTCAATGGAGATGAATGGATCGGGGAAGGTTTTGATTAACGTAGAAAGCTCATTTCTTTCACGTTCAGAAGGCATATAAGGTGCTGTTTTTACGTCCCCTACCCCTTCAATCAAACGTAATTGCGGCATAAAGGTTTGTAAATCAGAAAAATCTAAATCTGGAATGTTGATAAAGATACGCCCAGGTTGGGTCAGTTCAATACCACGTACATTTATACTGTGCTCAACAAATATCCCTAATACTTTTTGCCCCATACCAACACGGTCATGACAACTAATTTCCAAACGCATTTCACAAGCCCTTTTCGAGAGTAATCAAAAAAGAGCTATTGTAAACTAATTTTTACGATAATAAAGCATAACATTTATCAATATTGTAATTGTTGATAAATGTTATGCCGTTATTTTCTATACTAAGGAGCAACTCAGAGATTAATCACTCAGTTGGTCTGTTTTGGCAGCACAAATAAAATCATTTCTATGTAACCCACCAATTGCGTGTGTCCACCAAGTGACGGTTACTTTGCCCCACTCAAGTAAAATAGATGGGTGATGAAATTCAGCTTCTGCAAGTTCAGATACTTTGTTTGCAAACGCCCAAGCTAATTTATAGTTCTTAAATTTATAAACGCGTTCAAGCATCATAACATTGTCTCTCACCTCAGGCACCCAATCAGGGATTAATGCCATTAACTCTTTAAGCTCTTGGTCACTTACTTTAGGTGCATCAACATGGCATGCTTCACATACTTGGTTTGCTAAATTGTCGTTAGATTGTGTCATTTGCTTTCCTTTATTTATTTTTATTTGCAATACTCTTTTACTTATTATTGCTTAGCTCGCTTGTTTTTCGGGAAATTTAGCCGGGTGTAAACCTAACATTTTAGCTTTCGCGACCATTTCCATTATTTCATCAACTTCAAATTTTCGAACATCATCTAAGTCTGATACTTTTGTCAGCATATAATAAATAGGCTGCATAATATCAATCCGGTAAGGAGTTCTTAGCACGTCAAGAATATCAAATGCTTGACGCTCTACCTCGGTATTGTTTAACGCAAAGTCGGTTTCACTCGGCGACGATAAAATCCCACCACCATAGATACGTAATCCGTTTGGCGTATTAAGTAAACCGAATTCAATAGTAAACCAGTATAACCGAGCAAGGTATACGCGCTGCTCTTTGGTGGCTTGTAAACCCATTTTTCCATAAGCTTCGGTATAGTTGGCAAATGACGGGTTGGTAAGTAATGGACAGTGGCCAAAAATTTCGTGAAAAATATCTGGCTCTTGCAGATAATCCATTTCTTCGCGGCTACGAATAAACGTAGCCACAGGAAATTTTTTCTCTGAGAGTAGTCTGAAAAACTCTTCAAAACCTATGAGTGCTGGAACTGCATAACATTGCCAGCCTGTTGTCTCTCGCAGCACCTCACTGATTTCAGACAGTTGCGGTACTCGGTCTATCGGGAGTTTTAACTTTGCTAGGCCTTCATGATATTCATCACAGGCTTTATCTTTTATGCACGCTAATTGGCGAGTAATTAACTCCTGCCAAATTAAGTTATCTTCATCTGTCCACGCAATTACGCCATGCTCGTCAGGAGTTTTAGATACGTACTTTGTTCCTTTTGCCATCTTGCTAACCTTTGGTTGGTGCAACTTTTATTATTATTGTTGTTAAAAGTTATCTTGTAATAATTTTGTTAACTTGCTTTCTTCATCTTAAGACACTTAAGCAGAAGAAATAAAGCATGACAAAACGGATAAAAAACAAGCAAACGTATTTGTTGTACAAGAAAGGTTACATCAAGAATTACACTATGATCATGTTAGCAGGTTAATCATTATCCGAGATAACGAGTGATTTAACTTGTTGAACTAGCTTTTGACGAACATGCGTTAATTTCGGCTTCTGCTCAAAAGGGATTGGTCTACATAGCTCCATTGTTTGTGCACCTAAGCGGGCTGTTAACATACCAGCCCCGAGGCCTTGCCCAAGGCGAGCCGAAAGTTTGCCCATCAATTCTGCGCCAAGCATTTCAGTCCCTAAGTCGGCAACTAATTCACTAGCGCCAGCATAGGCCATATTAACAAACACCTGTTTTATCAACTTAATCCTGCTCCAATAACCTAACTTTAAACCATATAGCCCAGCAATTTTATTAATCATGCGAAGATTCCTGGAAAGCATAATCAACATATCGATCACTGCTACCGGACTTAGCGCAATCAAGACGACGGCTTCAGTAGAGAATTTAGCCACTTCATTTAACGCTTTATCATCAACCTTAGTCAGCACTTCACGAGAGTACAGTTGCACTAGCTCTGCTGAACTATGTTCCGCCCTCAGCGCATCTTGCCAAACTTGCTGCCCACTGGAAGTATCAAAAACAAGGTCGCAGGGTAAATTTTCATTAAGTTTTTCACAAAAATCTCTACCACGTTTGTTGGTGATATCATTATGGCGGCTTTCATCATTAGCGAGTATTTCCATTGCTTGTTGTTTAAGCGTTTGTCGCTGCTTAAATTGTTTTAAGCCCATTAATTCGTGCCACAAAGCATTGCCTGCAACTACCGATAAAGCGCCCAGCAATATTGCATAAAGCCCGGTAATGATAGGCGATTGTTCAAAACCAGTAATAAAAAAGTCAACCGCTTCGATGGTAACCAAGGTAACAAATAATAAGGTAATAATTCGCCATAACCAAGATGGTTTACTGTTGTGAATACTTTCAGCTTCTCTAACTAATTGCTCGCTTGAAAGCTCTTGCTCGGCGTTATCATCAATAGCTGCGGGTAAGTACTCCTCATTTTCAAAGATAACTTGCTCATTAAAATCAGTCGTCTTTTCTTTGAACGGAGCATTATTATGATCAACGACAGCATCACTATCACTGAAAAGGACTTGTTGTTGGTTTTCTGGCTCTTTATTGGTCATATCATCTTATCTGCGAGTAAAAACTGTAATACTTGGTCCATGCGAACATGCGGTAAACTTTGATGTTTACTCAGCTCTGTTATTGGCGCAAAGGAAATAAAATTAAACGGTTTCGTTTGCCAGTAATCTTCTTTCGGTAACTTATTTGGCACAGTCCCCGGAAAAACGGTAATTTTCTCACCAAAAATTTGCTTAGATTCAAACGACTCACTTGCAGAGTCATCTGAATTATTCTCTGTGCAAGGAACAAGTTTATTCCCTTGAATCACCGGCAATTCAACGCCTTTGTGCTTAGTCATCCCTGATGTGGTGGCTTTTACTGACGCAATTGCTAGAGTTTTCACCTCAACAGCTTCATAATTTAGCTGATGTTTGTTTTGATGAATTAACTGATTTAGCAATGAAACCATCGCGGGGTGTTGCTCTGCTGTGACATGATCTGCTTTGGTGGCGCCAAAAAGTAACTTATCAATTTTTGGTGAAAATAGCCGTGAAAATAATCCCGATTTTCCATAATGATAACTCTCTAACACCATAGACATGGCTAGTTCTAGATCAGCAAAGCTTTCTTTGCCCTTGTTTAATGGTGTTAAACAATCTGCCAGTACAATTTGCCTATCAAAACTAAGAAAATGTTCTCGATAAAACTTCCTAACAACCTGTTCTTTATACTCAAGATATCGCGATCGTAACATACCAATAAGGCTATCATCTGGCGCATTTTGATACTGATTACCGTCTAGGCGCTCTAGTCCTGGAAAAGGAAAAAACTCTAAAATTGGTGCGCCCGCAAGATCACCGGGCAATATAAACCGCCCCGGTTGAATAACAGATAACCCTAGGTCATATCTAAAGGTATTTAACAATGCGGTGTACTCCTGAGATAACTCAGCGAGTAGTTCTTCACTAGCACAGGCAAAGGGATCTATTTCTGCTAACCTTGCCAGAAAATCTTTACTATGCTTAGCACGAGGAGAGCTTGTCATTAATTGATGAGTTTGCTCTGACCATTCTTGATACGTTTGCTTGAGCATGGGTAAATCAAGTAACCATTCTCCGGGATAATCAGTAATATCGACCGTTAAAGTCGCCATATCTGTAGCATACTTCAATAAAGAGTTTTTCGGTTTGTATCGAATAGCTAAGCGTAATTCACTGATACCATGGGTTGGCTCAGGCCAAGCTGGTGGCTCTGCAGTTAAAGCCGATATTGCTGCATCATAATCAAAGCGCGGTACATGAAAATGCTTTTGCGGGATACGTTTAGCGGCAATAAAGTTTCCTTGATAGACAGGGTCAAAAAAACTGAGTTTAGCGCCATTACCTTCATTAATTAATTGGTTCACTAATGAGGTGATAAATGCTGTTTTGCCACTACGACTTAGACCGGTAACCGCTAAAGAGATATGCTGATCGATAGAGCGCTTAACCAGTTCATTCGCTTTATGTTTTAACTTATCTAAACCACGTTTCTTTATCATCGACTTACTAATTATTGCCATAAAAAACTGATAACTTATAGATTATTAATTATTTGGGACTCGCTAGATAATAAGGACTTTTCTACTAAATAGCACTCTTATTCATTGAATTACTTATAATGGGGAAATTCAGAGATGATGGTTTTATCACAAGGGCTAAGTCTTGTGGAAATAAAAGAGCTACCACTTGGTAACTCTTTGCAAACGTTATAGTTTGTTTATTTCTCGAGACACGGTGAATTCAGCAGAAGTAACGTATTGCTCCATTGCCTGTAACTTTCTTTCTAATGAACGAAACTTACGACGTATATCATGAAGTGCCTGCTTTGGCGGCTCACCTGACTGCCAAATTCTGGCCTTGACCTTAATTGACTCATTACTTAAATCGCCATTAAAGTTAGTGTCTTCACGGTAAGCATTTTTGCCAGAGTGAAACTTATTCTTATTATTTTGCTCAGGTGACTTATCTAAAATAAACCATGCTGCTACATAGCCTAAAATTAAGAATGGCATACCAAATAACACCATTGAGACAACTAAGATTCTAACTAACCAAGTTTCCCAACCAAAGTAATCTGCTATGCCCGCACAAACACCCGCTATTTTGCCTTGCTCGGCATCACGGTATAACTCGCCTCTTTTTCGGTTCATAGCTTGCTTCTCCAGTTAGGGGTCTCCGCGTCTAAAATAGCTTCAAGCGTTTGAATTCTATCGGCCATGGTATCTGCAACTTCAGAAAGCTCTGACAACTGCATGTACTCTTCTTGACTTAGCCCTTGGCTAACTTGTTTTTTACTGCGGTAATGTAATATTAACCATATAGGTGCAACAATTATCATAAAAATAATAACGGGTGCCATAATAATCTCTTCCACAATACTTCTCCTTTTTCAAAACTAGCAATAACTGATTATTTTATTTTTTATTTTTCATTTTAGCTTTAAGTTGCGCTAATTCATCATCTACCTTTTCATCAGATTCAAGA
>OJDU01000278.1_pt1 | contig 11544 bp, 16 predicted proteins | sample 1592771 | NCBI WGS metagenome assembly OJDU01 (sample SAMN05416864, study PRJEB24817) | seawater metagenome | isolation source: Sea water | place: Canada:Atlantic | collected 2013-11 | reverse complement strand
AATATCTTGTACATTAGTTTTATCTCTTGCATCAGAAAGTGATGATATAGATGTATCATTACAACGAAGATTAGTAACACTGCTATTTCCTAAAGTAAATTCATTACTTACTGTTGCACTTGAAGCAGATGTATTATCGCCAAGAACTGTATTATTATTTCCAGTTGTTACATTCTTACCTGCATCTCTACCTACAAAAGTATTTTGAGCTCCTGTAGTGTTTTGATTTCCTGCACCTTTACCTACTGCTGTTGTATTAGAACCTGTTGTATGTGCTGTTAGAGCTGATTTACCTACAGCCGTAACTGATGCACCAGTCGTATTTAGATACCCTGCTTCAAAACCAACAGCGACATTAAAATCACCTGTTGTATTAGCTTGTAAAGCATTACTACCAATAGAAGTATTACTTCCACCTGTTGCATTTGCTCCTAAACAATTTTGACCAACTGCTGTGTTAGTTCCACCTGTTGTATTGGCATCTAAAGCATTATGTCCAACTGCTGTGTTATTTGGCCCTGTAGTATTTGAATACAAAGCATTAGTACCTAGACCTACATTTTGTGATGCTGTTGTATTTCCTCGTAATGCGTTATTACCGAGTGCTGTATTAGTTATACCAGTAGTATTAGTTAGCATAGACTCGTGTCCAATAGCTACATTATAACCACCTGTAGTGTTACCCTTTAAAGATTGATACCCTACTGCTGTATTTACAGTTCCTGTTGTGTTAACTGACATGGAACTTCTTCCTACTGCTACATTGTATGAAGCTGTAGTATTGTTACCTAAAGAACCAAAACCTACGGCAGTATTATCTTGTCCTGAAGTAGTATCTGTCATTGCGTTATAACCTAAAGCAGTATTCCTAGACCCTGTTGAAACTGTTAAAGCATTGTTACCAACGGCTACATTGTCACCACCACTTACATTTGTGGCTAATGCGTTTGCACCTACTGCTGTGTTAAGTGTTCCTGTAGTGTTAGCTGCTCCTGCATTAATTCCTACTGCTGTATTACTAGCACCTGAAGTATTAGCTGTTAAAGCATCTTTACCAACTGCTACATTATTAGCACCTGTTGTGATATTGTCAAAAGTACCATCACCTAGTCCTGTATTTGAATCTACACCACCTGTTGAAGTTATAGTTACTGTTCCTGTTGTTGCAGGTAGTGTTAGTGTATTAGTTCCAGCGACTGCTGGTGCTTGTATCGTTAGCTCACCAGATGTATCGCCTTTAAGTTTTATACTAGCCATTATGCTAGCTCCTCATCTGTTGGTTCTGGTGTGTTACCTTCGGCTAACCATTCTAAATACTCTTGATAGTCTGTATTATCTTCATCTTTAGGTATATATTTTTTACTACCATCATCAAAAGATTGCTCAATAGTGTTTAATTTTCCTGAATCTGTTTTCATTAATTTATATTTCATAGTTAAAGCTCCGAACTTAAAAGTATTCTATCATCTGAACTGTCTAGCTCTATGTAGTATCTTCCTGCACCATTTGGAGATACCCTTAATGAAATACTCATAGTATTTAAATAATCAAAAGAACGACTACCTATATTAAGTGTATTAAAACTTCCTTCTTCTGTGACTGTTGGTGAGCTTCTCATAGAACCACCAAAGAGAGGTATGTGAGTGTAAACATTAGAAGTGCTAGAAGCATCTCCACCAAAAATAGCTGCTGATGGTTTTCCACCACCTATAACTTGAAAATACCTCTGACACAAAGCCAACTGTTGTCCGTATTGTAAATGTTCAAAAGGTGTCGCAGTTGTACCTGTCTCTAGTTGTACACCTGCAATGTTGAGGTAGTTAGATGTAGAATCTGCTAAATTAACTTGTCCTACAGCAGTATCTCCATTTGAATATGATTGCCAATCTGTTGGCATAGAACCTGATTGATAATCTGTTCCTGCAGTTAGCCACCATGTAATATGTAAACCAGCTCCATTATCATCATTGATAACCCCTGAAGTGTCGCCACTAACAGTTATAGTTTTCTTTTCCCAAGTGTTAGCAGAGCTAATAGTATATGCTTGTGATATCATTCTACTAGAAGCATCAGGTTGTAAAAGTCTTGCAACATAAGTGCCAGTTTTATTTGACTTTACCCAAAAAGATAATGTTAATGATTTAGCATCAGATGTTCCAAATGCTAATTGCTGTAAGTTTTGTCCTTCAATTCTATGTTCAATCTGTGTTCCTTCATTAGCAGCTATAGAAGTATCAGCAGTTGCAACATCTATTTTTAATGAATTAGAAAAACCTGATGGAGCATCTGTATCTTGTGTAATAGTGTAAACACTACCACCAGCACCTGCAACACTAATATAGTAAAATCTATCTAAACAATAGAGTGCAGATGTACTAGCACTAAATGATGTTCCCCTCTGTGCAATCGCCATATTACCATTAATAATAAGATTTTTACCTGATTGAGCAGTAATAGCAACGCCACTTGCATTTTGTAATCCACTAGATGTTACTTTAGCTTTAGTGACACCTGCTGATTGTAGTTCTATTTCACCACTTGTATCTGATGTAACTACAACACCATTAGTTGTATCTGCATTTATTGTACTTGCCATTATAAGACCACCCATTTGCTAGAAGCAGGAACTGTGACTGATACTCCACTAGCAACACTTACAGGAGATACTGACATTGCATTGTAACCTGTAGGCACTGTGTAATTAGTTCCTATAATTGAATTATTTACAAACATACCATTAGTTGCACCTATCTGTGGTGCTATGCCTGTATTGTCACTATCTTGAACTACAGCTTTTTCAGCAGGGTAAGTACAAAAGACATCACTTGTTCCAGACAAAGTAATTGCTGAACCAGCATTACTAGATTCTAATACAGTGTCCCTAGACAAAGTTGTGCCTGAAGCTGTATAAGTACCTAGACCTACCTCGTAGTCATTACCACTTGTAATGGCATAGTAAGTTGTATTACCATCACCTATAGCAGCAAAAGATTGAAAACCTGCACTTGCTCCAGCTAATGTAACTGTGCCTGTACCTGTTGTCGCAGTGGTTTCTTTTACTCTATCTTTTACGATAAGAGCCATATTTTATCCTTACGCTAATTCTACAGTTAAGTTGCCTGTAGTGATTTTAAATATATCACCTGAATCAATAGTTTTAGAAGAATCTAGTGCTGTGTGGTATAACATATTACCACCACTAGCAGCATCCCATAAACCAATCCATCCTACAGTTCCCCATGTTGCAGTTGCAGTTGGAAAAGTTACATCTGCATCTGTAGCAACTAAACCTGATGTTCCTGAAGCTGTAGCAAAAGAAGCAGCAGTTCTAGCATAAGAGCCACCAGAAACTTCTGTGCCTGTTCCAGCATCTGTTGGGTCTGCTGTGTGTAAAGATACATATGGGTTATTTACTGCTGTAAAAGCAGTTCCGTTAAGTGTTGCGTTTAGAAGTGCGACTTCTAAATAATCCGACATTTCAGCCATAATAATTTACCTCGTTGAGTTAGTAATAGTAAGTGGTTGAGCAGGGTATTCAGATTCATCATCACTCTTGCGTAGAGCCATAACTCCTCTGTCATACATACTTGCCCATGTGTTAAGTCTTTCATCATTCATCAAATATGGTTCTGCTTCACCTAGTGCAGCGTAAAGTAATAAATCAGGTGTATCTGCTAACCAAAGGTTAGATGAATTAGTGTCGCTTAAATATTCTGGTTTATAAAAGTAAACCATTTGTAGCGTGTAAGCACTATCAGGGATTGGAGCAAATTGAAACTCTGCACCAAGTAGCGTATACCTACTAGGTAATCCTGAAACAGCAGTTTGTGCATTTCTAAAGAAATTACTTGTAGATAAAAATTTAATTGTTTGTGGTGGGTTACCTTGTAAGTGTAAATCTTTCATAGCAACAAAGTCAGAAGGCAAAGATACAGTAGCATCACCTGCTGTAGTAGATGCAGTAGCAACTTTAAGCATTTGTCTTATGCGTAAGTCTCTTAACAATCTATCTTCAGCTAATCTTATAAACTCTGGTATCTGGGTTGTTAAATCAGAACGAGCTAAATAATCAGCTATAGTCGCTTGTAGCGTTGTGTAATCTGTAAAAAATGCCATTTAGATTCTGCCCTGTTTTGTTCTAAAAAATCTATTGTCTGGGTCGTTCAACCATTTAAAAAAAGCTTTTTGGTCTAATACATGAAATCCTCTCATGATGCCTTGTTGATTTAACTTATCTACAACAGTCATTGGAATAGATGCTATCTTGTTATCAAATACATCATCACCCCATTTTGTTGAGCTATTGTTATATTCTTTTTTATTTTTTTCAACAATGTCACTTACATCTTGTACAACTTCTAAAACTTTTCCATCAGAAGTCTTATGTTCTTTATAATTTCTGTATTCTACTTTTTTTAAGTGGTCGTTATATTTTCCCATATCAATCCTTAATAATACTGCCCACCGAAGTGGGCAACATTAATTTTTATTACGCTACTAATAAGTCAGCAACAATACCATGTGCTTTCTCGTTAGATACTTGTAAAGTGTACTCAACAAGCATTTGATGCTTTTCACTATCACCAGATTTAGCCAATAAATTTGACTCAAATGGTCGTAGTGTAGCAATAGATGCCATAGTTGGGTCAAGCAATAATGCTTGTTCACCACCACCAGTTCCACCATCAGCAGTCATAAATCTGTCAGGTACAACAGATAAAGTACCGAAGTCTGACATATAAACATCAGCAGCACCTACAATAGTAGACTGCTTATCAGCAGGAGCTTGGAAACGCTGTGCAGCGATACCAGTAAATGCTGATACTGCTTGTTTCTGTGTTGGTGGTACAACTAATAAAGTTGGGTTACCGCCATTTTCAAAACATGATTTAACACATTCTTTTAATTTATCTTCACCAAAAGCTAGGTAGTTACCAGAACCTGCTGAAGTACGAGTAGCTGTTCCGTTACCACCAACAGCACCTGCTGGAGAACCTGCTGTTGCTTCTGTTACATAGTTAGTTAATAACCATGTTTGGATAGAGCCAAGTAGTCTAGCTGCTGAACCAGCAGTACCATTACTTTGAGCTACGTTACCAAGAATAGTTTTTTCCATGTCTCGCTTTAGTTCTTGTCCTGCTTTAGCAAGTTGGTAAGCTGTTTCTGTCTTACGACCAGCTTTATCAACTGCATCAAGAGTACCTGATACATGAACTGTTTTACCTTGAATTTGTGTTCTGTTACCTACACGAACTGTAGGAGTATCAGAAGCACCTGAAGCATCAGCACCCTCAATTAAGCCTGCTTGACTAGCTGCTGCTAGGTTATCAGTTTGCCATTCGTGGTATGTTGCTGTTGCTTTTGTTTTGCCAATAGATGAAACTACTGGTGTTTCGGTTGGTGCAATGTTGTAGATAGTGTTAGCTAAATCTTCTCTTTGCCCAATCGCTGTATACGTTCTAAATTCTGCCATTGTTTTTCCTTAAATAAAGTTTTCAAATATAGCTGCGGCATCTCTGGCTGAACCAGTTTGCTGTAGCTTTTTAAGTTGTTTCTTTTGTATGTCGGTTACATTCTGCTTTACTTTAGCTCCAGACTTTACAGTCTTTGGTGCTTTAGCGACTTTTTTCTTAACACCAGCTTTACCTGCCATTAATTTGTCGTACTGTGCTGCTTTATGTAATACCAATACATGGCGAGAGTCATAGACTTGAGATAATTCCTCGTCTGTAAATCCAACCTTTTTGCCATAGCTACGAATGTCATTACGGACTTGTTCGCCTTTAGCTTTGTCTGAAAACTCTGGTAAGGATTCTGCTAGTTTAATTTGTTCTTGTTGTACAAACTTTTGCATTTGAGCTTGATTGTCCGCTTGTTGCTCTTGAGCAAGGCGGTTCTTTTCAGCTTGCACAGCTTGTAACTGTTCTTTTTTTTCGGTCATTTCTGCGACCTTAACTGCATATCCTATCGGGTCGTTCTCTTTCATTGCAGCTAATTCTTCTGGATTGTCATTTTGTCCATTTAAGAATTGTTCTATTGCCTGCAATTTTTGTGAATAGTTATCTCTAACTTGTCTAGCTTCAATAATAGCTTTAGCTTCCTGCTCAATGACTTTACGCTGTTCAGCTACTTCTTGAGTCTTTTTAGTATAATCAGAGCCGAGTTGATAAGATTTCTTTAGCTCATCAAGGGTAACTTCTTTTTCTTCACCTGCTGCTTTGATGGTGAAAGTTTGTTCTTCCTCAACTACTTCAGGTTCTTCAACTTCGGATTCTTCTTCAGCTTCAACTTCTTCTTCGGCTTCTACTTCTTCTTCTACCTCTGGTTCAGTTTCTTCTTCAGTTTCCTCTACCTCTGCTACTTCTTCGGTTTGTTCTTCTACAACTTCTGGTTGTTCCTGTGTGGAGTCCTCTGGTGCAGATAACATACCTTCAATAGCTGAAGCTGCATCTGTTACTGTTAGATTTCCACTTTCCGTTGTATCGGAAGTCATGGTGTCATCACTCATTTTTCTTTCCTTGTGCCATCTCGGTGTGGCTTTCCCATACAGGCTATATGCCTATATTATTTTCCATGCCTTGTCTTTAATCTCATCATCTTTTGATATAGATTCAAAACGAGCCATGAGTTCGTTAATAACTTTAATCCTGATATATGCTGCTTCTCTTACGCTTGGTTCATCATCATCAGAATTAACAATTAAATCCATTAATTCTTTTTTCATTGCATCTACTTCGTCTAGTAGTTCCTGACTTTGTAGTAAGTTTCTAAATGCTTCTGATTTATTCATTATTTAGGTGTTGCCATATTTTGTATTTTTTCTAAAGAATCCATAACTGCTTTATCTTGTTCGCTCTGTGCTTTCTGTGCAAACTCTAATTCTTTTAGTGCCATTTCTTTTTCAAACTGAACTCTATCTTGTTGTAACTCTAGCATTTCTTTTTGAGCTTTAAGTTCTGTTTGTTGTTTCTCTAGTTCTAGTTTAGCCATTTGTTCTTGCATCTTCATCTGTGCTTTTTCTCTTTCTACTTCTGCAAGAATAGCTGCTGCTTTAGTATTACTATCTTCTTCTTTAGGAGCTTGAGCAGCTTGTTGTGCCATTTGCATAGCTTGTTCTTCTGATATTTCCATTAAGAACTGACTATCGTCTTTAAAGCCTGCCATATTAACAAACTTGGCTAATGTATCTCTGTATTGTTTAATATTAACTAAAGGATTATTTAATCCATATCCTTTAATTACTTCTTCTTGTTTAGCAAGAATCATTTGCATAGTTGCTAGTTGTTCCTGCTTACCACCTGTACCTAAACCTACATTAACTGTTAGATTGTATTCTGTGTCCCATTCTCTAGGATTCATAGGAACAAATGAGTTATTAATTTTAATAATTCTTTCTTTGTCTTGGTACTTACAGACTAATGCCATAATCCCTCTAAACAATGTACTCACGCCTGTGTCTGCAAAGATACGAGCTATTAACTCTAACTTACCTTGTGATGATGATGTCATCGCAGATACCGCTGTTGCTGTTACATTCTGTAATAGATTAGGGTCTAGTCCTTGCTGTACATCTGATACACCACTTCGTTTTGCTTGAATACCATCTAGATATTCCAACATAGGAAATGATTGTGCTGCACTAGATTGCACTGTCATTGGTACTAACGCATTAGGATTCTTAATACGAATAACACCACCTGCGGTAGATGTTAGTAAGTCATCAAGGTTAACCTGCCCCTCTACTGCACCTACACGATAGTTGTTAGTTAAGTATAAGTTGTCTAGCATTTGTCGGGTAACTGTAGACTTAATTAACTGTAGGTCTATTGCTCTATCTGCTAAAGACTGTCCAAAGAATTTGTGTGGAATTGGAATAGGGCAGACACTATGGAAAGGAACATAATCACATTCCTCACTCATTAATACTTCATTGCCTGCGTAGCAAACTCTATGAAGCTCTGCTATACCATCTTTATCTAAATCTGTTTTTACATAACACTCGTAATACTCAACCAATTCCATTGATTCATCATTAGAGTCATTAGTATTAAAAGGTTGCTCACCTGCACCATATCTTGCTACCCTCTCTGGTGTAAAATCTAATGTATCACCCATTGGTAATGTTTCAACAACTTTTGGGTCATACCCCATTGCTATTAAATCTGAACGAGTAACTAAACTTCTTTGTGCTACAAAGTCAGAGTCTTCTATTGTTGTTGCTCTTTTATCAATTAAAAATTCTTCTGGAGCTACATTCTCTATCTTAATTTTAGAATAGTCTTTAGTGCGTTTGCATTTTACATTGTAGTAAACATTTACAATAGGTGGTACTTCCATCATCATAGGCATACCCATCTCATCCATCATAGGTTGACCTGTCATTGGGTCTACTGCTGGTTGTGGGTCTTGCTCTATAACTTCTTCTACTTCTTCTTGCTCAACGATTTCAACTTCCTCGTCTTGCATAATCATTGTTAATTCATCTTCTGTCAGATTCTGATACTTTTCTTTTGTTGTGTTTTTCTTGTCATTCCAATAGGCTTTTACAACACCTACTTTCTGTAGCAATCCATCTTTAAACCAGTCGTGCATAATTTCAAAGCCGTTGTTGTCTTTGTAAAATATGTGATTAGCATAGGCAGTCATTTGTTCTGCTAGAGCACCATCACCTTCATTAACTGGTTCAAACTCTACTGCTTTATTACTGCTAGTAAAGACTTTCATAATTTGTGGCAGTGCACCATCTACTACTTCAGCCACTTCACCTGTTACTATTTGTGAGCGACCTTCTACTTCATTGCCGTAAGGTTCACGCAAGTAATACTCTAGTGCTGTTTGCCTTTCTTGAGAAGTTTCAGTCTCTATAAAACCTAATGAGTCGTTAATATGCGAATCTATTAGGTTAGCAAGTTCTACATTATCTTCCTTGCTATTCATATTTTCTTTATCGTATGCCATTTATACTATCCATGAAGTGTTTATCTCTAGTGGTTTTGTCCATGCTTCCATAGGGGACTCATCCATACCAACTGCTAGGTATCTAAACGCATCAGATGCGTGTGATGCCCAATCATGGAAGGGTCTGTCATGAAATACATTTCTTTTTTCATCAAATACTCTACGATAGTTCCGTAGTGCATCTAATCCTTGTTTTGTTTTATCTTTATCAAACCAGCAGCGTGGTAATATTTTTCTTGCTGCCTGTATGCCATCCATTACTGATAGCTTGGTTGCAACTGTTATATTTAAACCTGCTTCCTCTAACATCTCTTTTCTTGATTTGCCTGTACCTAATTCTCTTACAGCGACATCATGAGGTAATATGTGTGTTGCGTACATATAGTCATGTTCTCGCAGCCAATTTACATAGTAATCAAGACCTACACCATGATTTTCTACAAAATCTATGAGCCTTATTTCTTTGTTGACTACTTGTGCTACCCATATGCTAGTAGAGTCTGACATACCTAAATCCCAGCCAGTATATGTCCTTGCTAGTTCGTCTTTAGAAATATCTATAATATGATTTTGTTCTTCTATATCATTAATGATAGAGGAATAGTAAGCACCTTCTACTGGAGCGTTAAAACTACACTCAAATTCTTGAGCATACTTATCATCACCCATCTCTGCTTTAGCAGCGAGTAACTCATTCTTATCAACAATACCTGTTTCAGAAGATTTAAATTCTAATAATTCCCAACCCTCACTTCTTGACCCTCTATCTCTCAAGTCTTTAAAGTGATTCTGTCCTTTCGGTGTACCCATCGCTACGCAGTAGCCGAGTCGGTCTGCTAGTGCAGGTCTGACAATCTCTGTGAATAGTGTAGGATTAATGTTCCCAATCTCATCAAGAACGCACCCATCTAGGTAGATTCCACGCAGACTGTCAGGGTTATCTGCCCCATACAAGTTTATCCTTCTTCCCATAAAGTCTACACGCAGTTCAGCAATGTTGGCTTTAGCTTCTAATGGTCTTGTATATTCTAGCAGGTAGTCCCATGCAATTCTTTTAGCTTGATTGTAGGTCGGTGCTACATAAGCAAATCTAGGATTAGGTTTATCACAGTTGAGTGCACTATGTATCAGTTGGTTAATAGCACAAACTGTTTTACCCATTCGTCTATGAGCAACCACAACACTAAAACGATTGCTTTTAACCATCTTGTGTATTTCTTTTTGTGGTGCTCTTGGTATATAACCTGTTGTTATTTGTTTAGCCATCTTATTGTAACTCTCTTACGAGGTCGTTACCCTATTTAAATTGTTTTAAATATTCTATTGCTTTCTTTATTACTTTTATATTGTCTCTAAACTGACCTAATCCAGTATTACAATACTGACATAATAGTTTTCTTACTGTCTTTGTTGTATGGCAGTGGTCTACATATAACTTGGTGTCATCATTGTGGCTGCCACATAAATAACATCTATGTTTTTGTTTTTTTAGCATGGCATTGTAATCATCTAATGTAATGCCGTATCTATCTTTGTAATTCTTACTGCGTATCTTGTCGGGGTTATTAGCCCTCCAGATTTTACTGGCTATCTTATTTCTTGCTGCTTTGTCTAACACTTCCATCTGGCTCTGGCTGCCTTGCCGCGTTCACCTGTCCAGCCTTTACTTCTAGCACAGAAAGACTTTCTTCTTTTTGCTGCCTTACTACCTGCTTTAACTTTACCTGTGACTGGTGCTTTTAACTTGCTGCCAGTAGCACGATTATATTTTGCTCTACCCTTTGCTGTTAGTCCTGCACCCTGTTTAACAGAACGCTTTTCACCTCTACCTACAGATAGATTTACTTTTTTCTTTGCTACCATTATGCTTTGGCTTTAGCCTTTTTAGATAGCTCTTTATAATGTACTAATTTTTGTGATGTTTTAGTATGTGTTTTGTTTGTATGCAGACTGCCATTAGGCATTTTGTGCACATTACCCTTCCACTCTTTACCATCTTTAGTATAGTGCTTTACACCTTTCATGCTTTAGCCTTTTTCTTTTTAGTTTTTCTTTTTACTTTAACGCAACTATCTTTTCCATTTTTTGTTCCATTAAATTTGTAACCTTTCCAACAAGCTTTTCCGTCTATACCCTTTTTCTTGTTATTCATACGCAGTCTCCTATAGACTCAAACCATCTGCGTAGTTCTTCATGTTTATCCCGTAAGGATTTTTCTTTGGTTTCTTGTTTTTCATCTTTCTTTTCATTACACATTCTCCACTTGTTCACATTTCTGTATGCGTAAACATCCTACATCAATAATAAAAAAGTTAAAATAAGTTTTGTTTTTAGAATCATCTACTTTTCTGTCTTGATACCATTCAAAACCAAAGTGACAACCACAGAACCAGTGCCATGACCACATATTAATCTCCTAAATTATAATCCTAGTAAACCTTTAATATACTGCATAGGTTTTATTTTTCCTTCGCCCATTGTTCCTCTTGTGTTGTAATAAGTATTTTGCATTTCATCAAACATGGCTGGGTCATATTCATTTAAATACTGCATATATTCTGCATCTGTATTAAACATAGGCATATT
>OJDU01000277.1_pt1 | contig 11551 bp, 9 predicted proteins | sample 1592771 | NCBI WGS metagenome assembly OJDU01 (sample SAMN05416864, study PRJEB24817) | seawater metagenome | isolation source: Sea water | place: Canada:Atlantic | collected 2013-11 | reverse complement strand
TCGTGGGCTCGGAGATGTGTATAAGAGACAGGTTGGTAAAACACCAGTTGGTCAAGCGTTATATGATGGGTTAACGGTGCTTCAGCATCGTGGCCAAGATGCAGCAGGTATCGTGACTATTCACGATAATACATTTAGATTGCGTAAAGGCAACGGCTTAGTGAAAGATGTTTTTCATACTCGCCATATGTTGCGTTTACAAGGCGATATGGGTATTGGGCATATTCGTTACCCTACAGCTGGAACGTCTAGTTCTTCTGAAGCACAACCGTTTTACGCTAACTCACCTTATGGTATTTCTTTAGCGCATAATGGTAACTTAACTAACGCGGAAGAATTAAAAGTTTGGCTAAATACTGAAGCACGTCGTCATGTTAACACCACGTCTGATTCAGAATTATTACTTAATATTCTAGGTCATGAGCTACAAAATTCTGATCAACACTCACTTGCGCCAAGCGATATATTTACCGCGGTAAGTAATGTTCATAAACGTATTCGTGGCGCTTATGCAACGGTTGCCTTAATTATCGGTTATGGCATGGTGGCGTTTCGTGATCCTAACGGCATTCGTCCATTAGTGTTTGGTAAGCGTGAAACTGAATCTGGCGTTGAATATATGGTTGCATCGGAATCAGTAGCACTCGATGCTAATGAATTCGAATTTGTTCGTGACGTTGCGCCAGGTGAAGCCATTTTCTTTACTGAATCAGGCCAAATACATAGCCAACAATGTGCTGAAAATCCAACTTTCCACCCATGTGTTTTCGAATACGTATATTTTGCTCGCCCTGACTCTACTATCGATAAAATTTCGGTGTATGGCTCACGCGTTGAAATGGGGAAAAAACTTGGTGATAAAATTGCTAAAGACTGGGAAGATGTCGATATTGATGTTGTTATTCCAATCCCAGAAACATCATGTGACACAGCGCTTGAGATTGCTCGCCATTTAAATATTCCTTACCGTCAGGGGTTTGTTAAAAACCGCTACATTGGCCGTACGTTTATTATGCCGGGCCAAGAACAACGTAAGAAGTCTGTACGTCGTAAGTTGAACGCTATCGCGGCAGAGTTTGTTGGTAAAAATGTACTGCTTGTTGATGACTCTATCGTACGTGGAACCACTTCAGGTCAAATTATCGAAATGGCTCGTGCTGCTGGCGCTAAGAAAGTATATTTTGCTTCTGCCGCACCGGAAATACGTTTTCCAAATGTTTATGGTATTGATATGCCAAGTGCAAATGAGTTAATTGCTCATGGTCGTGAACTTGATGATATTTGTCAGTTAATTGGTGCTGATAAACTAATCTACCAAACATTAGATGATTTAGTGTCTGCAGTTTCAACGGCAAACCCTGATATTACAGAATTTGAAACCTCAGTATTTAATGGTCAATACGTAACGAAAGATATAGATCAAAGTTACTTAGAAAGACTAGATGCTATGCGTAATAACGAAACTAAGGATAAGTCTGATAAAAATGCTGACTCAATTCTTGATATGCATAATGAAGGCGAAGAATAACTAGTTCATCGTGAGTTAATTTACAACGATTTGAAAAATAATATAAAAAGCCCGCTGAAAAGCGGGCTTTTTTATGTCCGAGATAAATGCTTTAGCGCAATTACATAAATGTGAAAGAGCTTAGATTTATCGTCATCAGTCATTAATAAATATTACCTAGCTAACGTATTCAACACCTAAACCTGAGCTAAATACAATCGCACTTGCTGCCATTAGCGCAACAATCAATACTAAGCCACAAGTTACTACTGAGCTTGAATAGATAAAGCCTTTCTCTTCAGGGATGTTCATCATAATAGGAACACCTGAATACAATAAGTAAACAGAATAGGCGACAGCGGCTAGTCCAGCTAAAGCGACAAACCAAAGCACAGGGAATAGCGCTGTTACACCAACCATCAGTAATGGTGTAGCTGTATAAGCAGCAAGCTCTAATGCTTGTACAAAGTCTGGTTTAGAGTCGAAGGTTTTAGCCATCCACTGAATAAGGTAGGCTAAAGCAAACACACCAAAGATTAGAGCAAAATACATACTCACAGCCATGATTTGGGCACTTTGTGTGCTAATTCTTATTGGGTCGCCAACACCAATAGTCCAGCCAATATAAGCAGCAGCATAATAACTACAAATAGCAGGTATTAGCGCTATGGTTAAAATGTGAATTAAGCTATAACTTAAGCTTTCATGACGCTTTTCAATAACATGCCACTCTTCTTTTGGGTGAGCATAAAGTCCCCATATATGGTTTAGTATCATAATCAATCCTCTCGCACGTAGTGTTGTGAAAGTACTTTTTAGTCAAAAACAACAATAATTAAGCCATCAGTACTCTTATTATTACATCTATATTTATGAGAGAAATAAGGTGATCCGTCAAGTGTTGATGGATAAATAAACAATAAAGCTCTATCGAAAGTGTTTTTAATACTTTTATGCGATAATGAAATAGGGGATTATCTTTAAGTTACCTTTAAATTATCTTTAAAGTATCTTTAAGTTTTCTTTTAGCTAACTTTTATTCGAACAATAGACATTACTTCAATATCAAAGCCTGCAATTGATTCTGTATCAGGGTAATAGGTTAAGTTAACTCTTTGACCTTTTAAGCTTTTATAAATTTTTTTACGTTTATATTTATAGGGTACGTCAACACCATCAATCATCAAGGTGTTAACTATCCAATCATCTGTTTCACGTTGTACGTGAGAGCTAACCTTCATACCTTCACTGTGAACTAAATCTTTATGCTTTTGAGTGAGCTTATGGGCAGCGTCTTTTTTTGTCAGGTTGTTTTTAAAAGTTGATGACATAAGTTTGATCTATGTAAAGTAAAAAAGATATTTTACTAGTATCTCAAGAAAGAGACTCTTAAAATAGCGCAATTATTTATACTTATCCCAACGCCTTGCTATTTGAGGTAGAGAAAACAGATGACAGAAGCAGAGCAATTACTTGAACCGATTTTGAAATTCTTATCTTGTCAAACACCTGATGCCTGGATCAATGAAGCCAAGAAACCTGAAAACTTGCCGGTAATATTACGTGATCATCTTGCGTGTGAGCTAAAAGCGGGTCAAACAGCCATGTTCTTGATTCGAAAATATGCGGTTGATAAAGAGAGTAGCAAGGTGTTACTTGAGTGGTTCACACCTTATGAAGAGTTCTTATATAAAAAGAAGGGCGATCTAGCCTCCCTCGCTAATAAAAATAATCTATCAAAAGCAATCGTACCTAAAAGTAACACTGCCCAAGGTAACTCGCCTTATGGACAGGAACTTATCGATAAAATGGTATTGCTAATTAAAGAAGAGCTGCATCACTTCTATCAAGTACTAGAAATTATGGTTAAGCGTGATATTCCTTTTGATGGTATTACCGCTGGCCGATATGCTAAAGGGATGATGAAACATGTTACAACGTATGAGCCAAATGCGTTAATTGATAAGTTAATCATTGGTGCATTTATTGAAGCAAGGTCTTGTGAGCGTTTTGCTAAACTTGCGCCGCATTTAGATGATGATCTAAATAAGTTTTATGTGTCATTATTAAGAAGTGAAGCGAGGCATTATCAAGATTATTTAGCACTTGCTGAGCAAGTTGCTGGCGGCGATGTTAGTGAGCGCATTGCATATTTTGCCAAAGTAGAAGCGGAGTTGATTTCTTCTCCAGATGAGGATTTTAAGTTTCACTCAGGAGTTCCGGCTTAACGGGAAAGAAGAATATCAAGGAAATAAAATCGCTTGATATTCTGACAAGTATTATTGAGTGTTAACTGTGTTGCAGCGGCTTATTTAATAACTCTATTGAATCAGGTGTTGCTTTTAACCAAGCACCTTGCTCGTACCAATCACCTAAAACGATGCGCTGAGCTTTTTTGCCGTTTGCTTTAATATCGTGAACAGCAGGTCTGTGAGTGTGGCCATGTATCAGCAATTGACTTTGGTATAACTCAAGGCACTTAATAACTTCAGTTTTCGTGACATCCATAATTTCTTGTGACTTCATAGCCGTAGCTTCTGCACTTCTCTTTCGGTAATCTGCTGCCATCTTTTTACGGATAAATAACGGTAAGCTTTTTACTATCCCTTGCCACCACCAAGACCTGGATTTCTTTCGAAAGGCTTGATAAGCAACATCACGGGTGCAAAGCGTGTCTCCGTGCATAATGACAACGTGTTGACCATAAAGATCAATAGTGTCAACCTCGGGTAAAAGGGTCATACTTGCTTGCTTGGCATAACGTGTACCAATAAGGAAATCTCTATTACCGTGGATGTAATATATATCAGTCCCAGTTTCACTTAATTTTGATAGTGCTTGAGCAACATCTCTGAGGTAAGGGCTATCATCATCATCTCCAACCCAAGCTTCAAATAAGTCTCCTAATATATAAAGTTTTTCAGCTTTAATTGCGTCAGTTTCGAGGAAGCGAAAAAAACAGGCACTGATATCAGGCCTGTTTTGAGTCAAGTGTAAGTCAGCAATGAAATAGCTAATGGCTGCTTTATTCTTGTTTATCATTACTAAAGTCGATTACTCAGCGGTTGCTGATTCAATAACAATATCATCTTTAGGTACATCGCCGTGACCATACATATTGCCAGTTTCAATCAATGTCATTTTATCAACAATGTCCATACCTTCAACAACTTCACCAAATACACAGTAACCCCAGCCTTGCATATTTTCAGCGGTAAAGTCTAAGAAGTTATTATCTGTTAAGTTGATAAAGAATTGTGCTGATGCAGAATGTGGCTCTTGTGTACGAGCCATCGCCAGTGTTCCACGCTTGTTACTTAAACCATTGTTTGCTTCATTTTGGATACTTGCACGCGTTTCTTTTTCTTCTAAACCAGGAGCAAAGCCACCGCCTTGTGCCATAAAACCTTTAATTACTCGATGAAAAATAGTGCCATTGTAGTGACCTTCTTCAACATACTGTTGGAAGTTTTTCGCCGTTACTGGTGCGTTATCAAAGTCTAAAGCTATTTTAATATCGCCAAGGTTTGTTTTAAATGTGATCATAATAGTCTCTTATTCAGTTCAAAGTTATTGCAAATAAATTAATGGCGTAATTGTACGCTAACTTATTAAAAAGTGCATTATCGCAATTGCATCAATTAATTGATGTATTTGGTATTAGTCATGATGATCCTTTAGCTTAGTTCAGGTACAATCTACAGCTTATTTTATTTAACACACCTCAGTTGGAGTCATATAACCTCATGTTGCAGATATACAACACCTTAAGTCGTCAAAAAGAAACTTTTACACCAATTAATCCAGGTAAAGTGGGCTTATATGTTTGTGGTTGCACCGTTTATGACTTATGCCATATAGGGCATGGCCGTACTTACATCAGCTTTGATAATATCTCCCGTTACCTAAGGTTTTCTGGTTATGAAGTAAATTATGTTCGTAACATCACCGATGTTGAAGATAAAATCATTAACCGAGCTAACGAAAATAACGAAACGCCCGAAGCACTAACCGAGCGAACCATTGCAGCTATGCATGAAGATTTCGATGCTTTAAATATGGCACGCCCCGATCTTGAGCCGCGCGTAACCACGCATATGGATGAAATTATATCCATGATTGAAACCTTAGTTACTAAGGGACACGCTTATGTATCAGGTGATAATCGTGAAGCAGGTCAAGGTGATGTACTGTTTAATGTGTCTAGCTATGCTGATTATGGTAAGTTGAGTGGTCAAAATCTTGAGCAATTACAAGCAGGCTCTCGTGTTGAAGTGGATAATAATAAAGATAATCCTCTTGATTTTGTTCTATGGAAATCAGCTAAGCCAGGCGAGCCAAGTTGGTCATCTCCTTGGGGTGAAGGTCGTCCAGGTTGGCATATTGAGTGTTCTGCTATGAATGCTAAAGAGCTTGGTCATCACTTTGATATCCATGGCGGTGGCTCAGATTTAACCTTCCCGCATCATGAAAATGAAGTGGCACAAAGCTGCTGTGCGCTTGATACTCCGTATGTAAATTATTGGATGCACACAGGTATGGTGCAAGTTGATCAAGAAAAGATGTCTAAGTCATTAGGTAATTTTTTCACTATACGTGATGTATTAGCACAATATGATGCTGAAACCGTCCGTTATTTTTTAACCACAGGGCATTATCGTAGTCAGTTAAATTACTCTACAGATAACTTAACCCAGGCAAGATCTTCATTAGAACGTATTTATACTGCTTTACGTGATGTGAACTTGATTGATGGCTATAAATTAGATAAAAGCTCACCTTACGTTAAACAATTTTGCCAAGCGATGGATGATGACTTTAATACGCCGCAAGCCTTAGCTGTTTTCTTTGAAACAGTGAAAGAGCTTAACGTTGCCAAGGCTGAAAATGATAATGCGCGCGCTAGTGATTTAGCGTCAACGCTTGTTGGCTTAGGTGAAATTATAGGTCTATTACAACTCGAGCCAGCCGGCTTCTTGCAAGGTAATAATGATAACGATGAAGTAGCCGTAATTGAAGCGCTTATTCTACAACGTAACCAAGCGCGTGAAGACAAAGACTGGGGTCTTGCTGATGATGCTCGTGACAAGCTTAATGCTATGAATATTGTGCTAGAAGATAGTGCAGGGAAAACCACTTGGCGCAAAGCTTAATCATTTAGTTAACTATAATTATTTAGTTATGTAATAACTAAAAAGGGTGAACACCATAAGTGTTCACCCTTTTTTTATGCTGTAAAGCGAGTAGTGTACTTAATGACTATTTATTTATTTGATTGCTCGCAAGCGATTAGCGTATTCTCAATTAAGCTTGCCACTGTCATAGGACCAACGCCACCGGGAACAGGAGTAATATAAGCAGCGCTTTCTTTGGCAATATCAAAATCAACATCACCAACAAGCTTGCCACTGTCTAAACGGTTGATACCAACATCGATAACTATTGCACCTTCTTTTATCCATTCTCCAGGAATAAAGTGAGGCTTACCTACAGCAACAACAATCAGGTCAGCGTTGCGAACTTTTTGCTCTAAGTCTTTAGTGAATCGATGTGTTGTAGTAACTGTACACTTGGCTAATAACAGTTCTAATGTCATTGGGCGTCCAACAATGTTAGAAGCACCAATAACAAGAGCATCTAAGCCTTTTGGATCGACTCCGGTAGACTTGATTAAGGTGACTATGCCTTTTGGTGTGCATGGTCTTAAGCCTGGTTGTCTTAACGCTAATTTACCAACATTAGCAGGGTGGAAGCCATCAACATCTTTAAGTGGGTTAATGTGCTCTATGATGAGATCTGAGTTTAAACCCTCAGGTAAAGGCAATTGAACTAAAATTCCGTCGATAGCATCATCAACATTTAAATCACTTATTAAGCTAAGTAACTCTTGCTCTGAGGTTGTGCTTGGTAGGTCATAAGAGCGTGAGACAAAGCCAACCTCTTCACAGGCTTTTCTTTTACTGCCTACGTATACTTCTGAGGCAGGATCAGAGCCCACCAATATAACGGCTAAACCAGGTGCTCTTTTTCCATTATTAATGCGTAGACTTACTTTTTCTTTAACTGAATCTCTAAGTTGTTTGGCAATTAATTTGCCATCGATCAATGATGCTGTCATAACTCTACTATTACCTTGGTTTATGTATAAAAAAAAACGCCGCTATTTTGCCATAAAACTTTGGCCTGTTGTAGGTTTACTTTGTGTAACATGCCTAGTAGTTAGCGCAAATCTGTAACTTGAGCTATTTCACTTATATTATTCATGCATTGTATACAATAGTCAGGTGTATTAGGCCTTCTAGCGGGACATGAAACTGATAATGTTAATATAAAGTGAATAAAAATGACCTAACCATATTTCGCTCTTATTAATAAAGCTACTGATAAAGCCCTTGGTAATTATTATCAAGAAAACGACTTTAAGCGTAGAGCTAAAATTCCCCAATAATTAAAACTTGCTAAAAGTTAGCGATATAAAGCATGGATACAACTTAACTATATTTATTGATTAAATAAACAACGAAAGCTAAGCGGTTAGCCGAACAAATCATCTACTTGGGTTAAAAATAAGCGAACAGCGATTTATTTAAAAAAAAGGTTTGACTGAGGGGAAGCAACTCGGTAATATCCGCATCCGTTGAAACGAGGCAGTCTACTGTTTAGTTGAAACAGCATAAATCGGTGATTAGCGCAGCTTGGTAGCGCACTTGGTTTGGGTCCAAGGGGTCGCAAGTTCGAATCTTGCATCACCGACCACTTTTAAGTTAAATCCCCCCTTAGAATACACAATAAACTAACACTTCATAAAAGCGCTCCTGTGCATATTCTGTGAGTATTTGAAGCTAATTAGGACTAATTGCTTACACCTATATCCAACTTCTAGCCCATACCCTCAACATCGACCGGAACTGATTAACTTTACGTGTTTCGGGAATTTACTGTCTGGTTCCTGTGCTTTTTTAAAATCTTTAAACGTGTCTTTTAATATAAATTCAATAGATGCCTCGTTGAGAAACTCAATGGTGTCCCCATATAAGAAATAGTTATAGAGGGAATGAAATGGTAAAAACTAGGGACAATCACTACGTACCTCAATGGTATCAGAAAGGCTTTTTATTAGCCGGGAAACAGCAACTTCGATATTTGAATATGCAACCTGATACGATTACGTTACCTAATGGGCAAGTTAAAGCTTTGCATGATAAGAAGTGGTGTTATACATCCACTTGTTTCTATAAGACTGATTTGTACACCACCTTCTTTGGGGAAGACATTAACGACGAAGTCGAGCGAATTCTTTTTGGTGAAATTGATGATAAAGGTGCGAATGCAATAAGAGCTTTTATTCAGGATGACGCGGAGCAATGGCGCGTTAATTTCGAAAGCTTCTTCTCCTTTATAGACTCTCAAAGAATAAGGTCCATTAAAGGACTCGACTGGATACAAAGTAATTATCCTGAACTCAGTCAAGTTGAATTAATGGTTGAGATGCAGAAGCTGCAAAATCTAAATTGCACCTTATGGACGGAAGGTGTTCGCGAGATTGTTTCGGCAAACAACTCTCTAGTAAAATTTATCGTTACAGACCACCCTGTAACAATCTATAACCATGCTTTAGATCCTGAGTCTAACGAATGTAGTTATCCAAATGACCCATCTATTGCGTTAAAAGGCTCCCAAACAATATACCCATTGGATCAAAATCATTGCTTGATCCTTACAAACCTTGAATACGCCCAAGATCCCAGAAATCAAAACCCATTAGAAAATAGAGTCAACCCAGCTAGGGTGAGGCAAACTTTAGCTAAAACCGACTCTATGATAAGAACTCGCGATTTGTCTGAGGAAGATGTTCTTAAAATAAACCTAATTTTGAAAAGACGGGCTAAGCAATTTATAGCTGCGGGAAAAGAAGAATGGCTTTATCCTGAAAAGCATATGCAAGAAAACTGGGCTGATTTAAAGGACGTGTTATTGCCACCTAAAAATCAGATATCAGAATTTTCGGGTGAAATTATTGTCGGGTATGCAGACGGCACATCACACTATCAAGATGCTTTTGGTCGAACAGAACCTGTAAGTAAACATTTATTAAAAAATATTAACGAAAGTCAGATAAGGCCCAATGATCTATGTGGTTGCGGAAGTGGTAGAAAATATAAAAAGTGTTGTAGAGACAAACCAGAAAAACAGAGAACCTCATGGACTGCGCTTAGTATTAGAGAGCGAAATTTAGGCTTGTACCGTGCTATCAAAGACATTTTTGGACTGAATAAAAAAGGTGCTGAGTGGGATGACGTAAGAAGAAACATATCTGGTGAACAAATTTCAGAATTATATCGATATTATGGATTTTTGTGGCCACGTTCTACCGATATATACGATTTACTACCAAAGCCTGATGATAAACTAAGAGCTATTTATAGTGGACTTCTAGATCCGAGGTTTATTTGTAAATCAGCCATAGGTATCACTCCTTATTTTGATGAGGTTTTACTTATAAACCCTCTTATGTACCCGAATGGAATCAATCCAAAATTCAGTCCAATCGAGCACCCTGAGCAATTCAAGCTTGATACATTAAAGAACGTATTACTGTTACTCACTATTGAACCACTTGTACATAAAGGAATCATAAACTTAATCCCTGATCCAACATCATTTGATGAACATTTAAAAAGGGAAATGATACGTATTGTTGAGAGCAGAAAAGGGAATGCTACGGTTAGCCCAAATGATATAAACATCTTAGAAAAATTAAATTCCGAAGTCTTTGAACGAGTTATAACATGTTTACCTGAAGCAGCTCAAAAGCAACAAATACGACAAAAAATGCCTGAGCTTAATGATGAAAAGGTAAATGAACTACAGCTAAACTTCAAGGAAAAGGCTAAAGCAGATCCATTGGCATTACTTCAAGATTTAGATGTGTCTAAAGATGGCCAACTACATTTATTTAGCTTAGTTCCTAACTTTGAAATGGCTATGTTTACTGCCCAAGTTACAGGTTCAATTATAGTGACAGATAGTGAAACCCGTTGGGACGAATTTCAACAAGCTCAAAATAGAGTTGGGGGTTTAGTTGAACTGCCATGGAGCGATGTTAATAATAATATTTATAATCGAGAATTTATTTTAAATATGCTCCCCGAAAACAGCTTTAATAACTATGACTCGAATGCTTTTTCTGATGTCAGGAGGGTTTTTAGAAATATTCAAAGCACAATCAAACAAGGCAATGATATTTCTGAAGAAGGTTTAGCTGGGATAAGTAAATCTCTTGATAATGGGATCGCTAAAATTTTGAATAATTCAGATGCCCCAAACTCATTACACCAAAATACTAAGCTTAAAAGCCTTAGTCCTAAAGGTGGCTTTGCGGACAATAATGTTCAGAGGATGTTGATATCATCAAATAGTGAACAACACTTACCAAGTGTGAACACCGTAATTTTCATCGAACCTCAGAGCATAGTTAGACCAAATAATAATTTAGTCTAAATAAAATAAGCTTTGACTGTCTCAATTTATATTCAATTAAGAAAATGCCGCTAAACATACAGTTTAACGGCTTCAAGTTTAGAGCAGTTTTTTTATTTATCGAACATTTCAAATGCACGCTCTTGACAACTAGACGTACAAGTTTCCTCTTCATTAAACAAAATAATACCAACTAAACTTAATAATAGTGAACGTATCAATTGAGCTTTATGCGGTATTTTAACACTCAAATAATCAAAAGCTTCACCCATGCATTTAGACAGTTTTTCAGTAGACAAATCATCGCTACAAAAAGAAGAATAAGTACCATTTTTAAAGGTATCAATAACTACCCCTTCTCCTTTCACTGTCGCATTAACATTAAAGTTAAGCACTAACTCACCACAGGCTGTATCATTATCAGCATTCCATTGATGTATACCTTCACTTGACTGAGTAAGAGCTTCTCCGTCAATACCGTGGGCCATATTGCCAATTGGCAAGTTTCTAATAACTTCATTTTCTTGATTGAACATAATTTAGTTTTCCTATAAATAATAATTA
>OJDU01000274.1_pt1 | contig 11782 bp, 15 predicted proteins | sample 1592771 | NCBI WGS metagenome assembly OJDU01 (sample SAMN05416864, study PRJEB24817) | seawater metagenome | isolation source: Sea water | place: Canada:Atlantic | collected 2013-11 | reverse complement strand
GGAGATGTGTATAAGAGACAGGGTCTACGCCGGTCCGCAGGCGCGCCTCCTCCGCCAAGCCTTGAGCGCGCGGCGCGGTGCGATTGTCCCCTTACTGATGGATGAGACATTCGAACGGTGGCTGGTGAGCGAGCAATCTATCTGTATCAACACAACTGCCGCAGGAGGAAACCCCGCCCTCTTGGCCAGCTAACCGGGCCAGCTAACCGGGCCAGCAGGGCATCTAACTCACGAATGAAGACTGCAAACACGTCTATGCGGGTGCGGTTGCGCGTGTTATCTATTTATCGCTAAATATTTTCTTAAATGAATTTGGACAGCTTACGATTGAGCCTCATAAGAGCAACTATCAGCACCAGTAAAACAATCTGCCCAGCCATATCACCGGAGGAATATCCGATCATCAAAATCCAGTTAATCTCACTGTCATAAAGCATTGAGAGCGTTGTACCGTTGAGCACGGATGCGATCGCTGCAACCACCAAACACTCTTTCCAGGAGAAATAAAACACAGCCTTATTGCGCGATCCGTGATATGTTTTGACCATTCTGACAGCGACATACACCACGACCAAAGACGCCACAGGGCTCAAAACTGCCAGGTCGATGGAGTTGCCGTAAACGCTCGTCGCCCACATGAGGTAACTGGAGGGCAGCAAGTATAAAAGGCCCCGCCATCCCAAGAAATAGACCGCCAATACGCGGATGCCGTGGGGCAAAAAGAGCACGCTGAAAACAATAGGCAGCTGCGGTGCCAATATCTTTTGCAGGGGCATCACCAGCCCGGAGGTAATCGTATAAGCTGAAATATATCCAACGCTCACCACAACAAAGGTGAGCCAATCGAGATTAAGTTTCCGCAACAGTATACAGCCCGCGCTTTTTCTCCGGATTTCTCAGCAACAATTCCTTTTGCTCAAGCTGCTTCAAGGCCCGAAAAAAGGTAGGACGGGCCATCTTGGCGCTCAAAGGATGCGACAGCAATTGATGCGTTTGGAATTGCCCATCTGCATCAGATTGCTCATGGGCCGCCATTAAAACCAGTTTTTCAGGCTGCGATAGATCGCTCAACCCCAAATCGATTTCAATCTCAAAAATCAACTTAGCCAAGCGCGACAATTGCTTCATTGCATTACTCATGACCCAAACCTCACGTTAATTTTTATCTTAAATAGCAAATTACAACTTAAATGGCAAATATTGTATGCAGATAATTAAGAACGTAAATTTTCTGATAAACACAAAAATTTATATTTTTAAATAATTATTAAAAATAATATTATGCTCATAAAGTAGAATCTAATCATCGATATTAATCAAGTAGACTGTCTTGATTTCACAAATCGTCTAGGTCTATCCGCCCCCTCATCTTCACCCAAATCGCCGCCACATGGTCGCAATTCCCGCAAGAAGGCGTCGCAAATGTGATGGCAAAAATTGGGAGAATCGATCATAGTTTGCAGGCATTCAACGATGGCGTCGCTGGCAGGTGGCATATTCCACTTGCGCAAAATAGATCCTGAACGCCGGGATTTGTTTTTCAATGAGGTGTCGACATGACCCAAATCAAGCGCCCAAATTTTCACCGATTTCACAATGGATCAAAAGCGGCTCTGCCCTTTTGCGATGCGGAATATGAAACCCGCCTCGCGGGGCTGCGCAACATCCTGCGCGACAAAGGTGTTAACGCGGCTGTTTTTACATCTATGCACAACATCGCCTATTATTCGGGCTTTTTATACTGTGCCTTTGGCCGTCCCTACGGCTTGGTTGTCACCGCAACGGATTGCATCACCATTTCCGCCGGCATCGACGCCGGCCAGCCATGGCGCCGCAGCTTTGCTGACAACATTACCTATACAGATTGGCAGCGCGATAACTACTGGCGCGCAATTGCATCTGTGGCAGGACAAGGCGGTGTGATCGGCTATGAGGGTGATCACCTGTCTCTCACTCAGGCCGCAGCGCTCAACAGCTTTCTGGCCCCAAAAGCCCAAGTTGATCTGGCGCAGGCCACAATGCAGCAGCGCATGATGAAATCGCCGGCTGAAATCGCCCTTATACGCGCCGGGGCGGCAACCGCTGATGTGGGTGGCTACGCGATCCGGGACGCCGTGCGGGCCGGGGTGCGAGAAATTGATGTTGCCATGGCTGGCCGCGACGCAATGGAGGCGCATATCGCGCGGGAATTTCCAGATGCGGAGTATCGGGACACTTGGGTCTGGTTCCAATCTGGCCTCAACACCGACGGGGCGCATAACCCCGTGACAAGCCGCGTTTTGCAGCGGGGTGACATTCTAAGCCTCAACACCTTCCCCATGATTTCAGGCTATTACACAGCGTTGGAACGCACAATGTTTGTGGAGACCGTTGATGCAGCATCCCAAGCCTATTGGGAGGCCAATGTCGCCGCCCACGAACTTGGCATCAGCTTGCTGAAGCCCGGCGCCAGCTGTGCGGAGGTCACGGCCGGTGTGAACGCCTTCTTCGAAGAGCGCGATTTGCTGCAATATCGCTCATTCGGCTATGGCCATTCCTTTGGCGTGTTAAGCCATTACTACGGTCGAGAAGCCGGGCTCGAACTGCGCGAGGACATCGACACGATTCTAGAGCCAGGCATGGTCATTTCCATGGAACCCATGATCACAATTCCAGATGGGCAACCTGGCGCAGGCGGGTATCGTGAACACGATATTTTAATCATTACCGAAGATGGTAATGAAAATATCACGCAGTATCCCTATGGTCCTGCCTTCAATGTCGTCGGCAGTTAAAGCCCTGTCACGCCTGAGCGAGATTTTCTGACGTTAGCGCCTGCACGTAACGCCTGTTTTCAAGCCAAGGGACCTCTGCATAACGCCATTTCAACACGAAAGGCCTGGGCGGGCGCATATGTTTGGTGGTGAAATCACTGCAAAATTTGAGCGATAACCATATATACCCGTATACCCAGACGGTGAATGCGCCTGCCGGGGGGACAGGCAGGCTCTGCCCGGTGTGGCCACCGGGCAGAGCAAACGCGGCCTTTGACAGTCTACATTCAACTCTCGCCCGCGCGCGATCCTTGACCGAAATCACAGACTATTTGCACCGGATATTCTGGTTATTCAAAAAGTCCTGGTAACTGTGCCGCAAACCATCGCGCAACCCGACGCTGGCGGTCCACCCCAAGTTTGACAGAACTTCGACATCCATCAATTTGCGCGGCGGGCCATCCGGTTTGCTGGTGTCAAAAACCAAATTTCCTGTGAACCCGACAACCTCTTTGACAGTTTCGGCCAAGTCTCGAATTGTGACATCCTCGCCGGTTCCAACATTCACATGTGACAGCATTGGCCGCGTCTGTTCCGCAAATATATCTTTGTGGAGAGTGTGAACAAAAATGCTCGCCTCGGCCATATCATCCACATATAGAAATTCGCGCTTCGGCGTGCCAGAGCCCCAAACCACGACTTCACTAAAATTCTTTTCCTTCGCTTCATGGAAACGGCGTATAAGGGCCGGGACCACGTGACTGTTTTCTGGATGATAATTGTCGCCGGGACCATAAAGATTGGTTGGCATGACCGATCGATAGTCTCTGGATCAAGGCCCTCGAAAACTGGGTTGGGCTGCCCCTGGTCAACCGCGCCACCTACCCCATTCAGCTCACAGAGGCCGGGCACAACTTTCTGCCAACAGCCAAGGCGGCCATCGCGCAGCTCAACGAAAGCCGTCAATCCATCCGCGATGCAGATAGGGGCGATACGCGCTTCGTCCGAATCTCCGCTCTGCACACGATATCTATGAATTATCTCGCCCATCAAATCGAACGCATTCAAAAAGAAATCCCAGAGTTGCGAACACGGGTCATCTCGGACTCGCTGAGCACATGTTGCGAGCTTTTGCTTGAAGGTGCGGTCGATATAATGCTGGTCTATTACCATCAGTCCGTATCGCCAAAAATCGATGACACAGGCTTTGAGCGCAAAGATCTCTTATCAGATCTATTAATTCCGGTTGCCGCCCGTGATGCGGCCGAAGCGCGGGGCTGGCATCTGTCCAATAGCGGCGGCCCGCCCATCCCTTATCTGGCCTATGAGCAATCGTCGTTTTTAGGTCAAGCCGTTGAACATTCAATTTCCATTGAGACGTTAAACATTGAAACCATCTATATTGATGGGCTGGTAGAAACCATCCGCCGCCGCCTCTTACAAGGAAGCGGCTTTGCCTGGATGCCCCAAACCGCCGTTGAAACTGAATTGGAAAATGGCAGTCTGATCACCATTGGCGACCAGGGCTTGAATGTCTCTCTGACCATTTCCGCCCTCGCGAATCCGACTTATTTTGACGATAGCGCCCGCAAAATGTGGTCTTTGCTCTAGCAGCTTTTACAGCGTGACCCAATTGCGCGAGAAATCGAAGGCAAAATCATATCCCCCCAAGGCCGCCGCACCACCGGTGTGCAAAAACACGATCCGCTCGCCATAAAACGCACCCTTACGCGCCAGATCAATCAGGCCCGCTGCCCCCTTGGCGGAATAGCAAGGATCAAGCAGAATGCCCTCCAGTTCCGCGAACATTTTGATCGCCTCAAGGCCGCTTTGGGTCGGCAGGCCATAGCCCTCTCCGACATAATCAGTATTTGCCATAACATCGCCGCGCTGAACCACGCCCGGGCAACCGAGCTTTTCCGCCGTGCGGCAGGCCAGATCGAACACCATGTTCTCTTGTTTTTCCATCGGTGCACGCGTGCCTATGCCCAAAATCGGCAGCTGTGCATTCATGGCGCAAAGACCGGTGACCAGGCCCGCTTGTGTGCCCGAAGATCCGGTTGCATGCACCAGGCGATCAAACTTGAGACCGCGCTCATTGGCCTGGCCCAGCAGCTCAAAAGCTGCATTCACATATCCCAAAGCCCCTGTCGGATTTGAGCCGCCGCCGGGAATGACATAGACCTTGTGACCTTCCGCACGCTTGGCCTCCGCCGCGCGTTCCATTTCGCCGGGCATATCGTGACCGGCTGGAAACTTCTGCGTTGTCGCACCATGCAGGTGATCGAGCAAAACATTGCCATTGGTGTTGTAATTGCCATCTTGGTAACCGGTACGATCCTCTAAAAGAATATGACATTTCAGCCCAAGTTTTGCTGCAAATGCAGCGGTTTGGCGCCCGTGATTGGTCTGGGTCGCCCCTTGCGTCATCACCATATCCGCGCCCTGCTCCAGAGCTTCCGCCATCAAGAATTCCAGCTTGCGGGTCTTGTTTCCGCCGGTCGACATGCCCGTGCAATCATCCCGTTTGATCCAAATCTCAACACCCAGTTCTTTTGACAAACGCTCCATCGGCTCTAGGGGTGTCGAAAGATGCGCAAGAAATACTCTTGGGAAACGGGCAAGATGCATGAAAAACTCCTCGGGTTGATTGCCTAGAGACGTAGAGCCAATGCTTTGCTTTATCCAATGCAAAAATTGCATCAAGGCATGTCAAACTTGCAATATCATCGCGCGGCATCTGGTATGGGTCCAAGCAACGTTAGCGCAAAAGTGATCTAATCAAGCCCTCTCTGCGTAGAAATATCAAAACGCAATAAAGACTGCCGAGCCCATGAATAGAATGATCACTGCCATCTTTTTAAGCCTCATGGCCAGCAGTGCTGCGGCGCAGGAAACTCTGATTGAGAGATCGGACTTTATGAGTGCCGTTGCCGCCAACATCCTCGAGATCCGACTTTTAAGCCTACAGCTCAAGGTTTTGGACAGCGGCGAAATCACCGGCAAAGCCTTTGGTCGCGGCGTTACCGGATCCTGGGAGTGGACCGATGGATTCTTTTGCCGCAGCATGACCTGGGGCGACCGCGAGCTGGAGTATAATTGCCAGCAAGTCAAGAAAGATGGCGCATCCCTCATCTTCACCAGCGACAAGGGCACCGGACGCAGCGCCACATTCTCCCTGCGGTCCGACACACAGTAAGCCCTCAGCCACAAATGGCGGGCTTACTGAGATTGCAAGCACCGCGCAAGAGCAGCTGTGAGATGTCGGATCAACTGCGGATAAAGTTTTGATCCAAGCTCCAGATCAGACCCAAGCGGATCTACAATACCCATCTGCGCGTCAGACCCTTTCAGAACCGTTGCAACGAGTCCAGGATTGAACTGCGGCTCGGCAAGAACGCAAACAACCCCGTGTTCTGCGACCTGGCCACGGATTTCTGCGATACGTGCTGGGCTGGGATCAGAGGCATCACTGACAGAAATCGCCCCGGATGCAGCAAAATCAAAATCCGTCTCAAAATACTGATAGGCATCATGGAACACAATGAACTCGCGGCCCCGCACTGGATCAAGCGTCGCTTCAACCTCCTCGATGAGGGCTTCAATCGCCGCACGGCCTGACGCGGCATTCGCCAAATAGGCATCTGAGTTGACCGGATCAACAGCGGAGAGCCGGCCGGCGATCACGTCTAACCAGGTCATCGCGTTTTTGGGTGACAACCACGCATGTGGATCATGCGCACCGTGTTCGTCATGATCGTCATGATCATCGTGGTCGCTGTGATCGTGAGCTTCAAACAGCGCATCTTCTCGAAACTCCAATTGAATTGTGCCATCGACCTCCAGCAAACTTGTCAAAACCGCAGCCGGCGCGAGGGTTTCAAGCGCCTCTGCCAGCCATGGCGTCAAATCGGGCCCGATCCAAAACACAAGATCGGCGTTTTGCAAGGCAGTGGCCTCAGAGGGGCGCAGACTATACTCATGGGGAGTCGCGCCAGATTGGATGATCAAATCAGGCACGCCAACTCCCTCCATGACCTGCGCCACCAAAGAATGAACCGGCGCGATATCAACGGCAACCTGCGGCCTGTCCGCATAGGCGGGGCCTGCTACGAAAACGGCCGTGAAGCACAAGCTAAAAAGGGTTCTGGACATGGATGCCTCAATGTGATTTTATAACATTACATTGGGTGTAAGCGAAATGTGAACGAATGACAAGTAAAGCCACGACAATAAATACAGCCAGCCAGCCCCTCGGGTTTGCACAGCACAATCACGGCGCATGTATGAGCGAGGCCTTGGCCGCAGCGGAGGCGCGTTGCGCGGCGGGTGGTTTGCGCTTTACGCCTGTACGGCGCAAGGTGCTCGAAATTTTGCTGCAGGACCACCGCGCGCTGGGTGCCTATTCGATCCTAGACCGGCTCCGCGAAGAGGGGTTCGGATCGCAACCGCCGGTCGCATATCGCGCCTTGGATTTCCTGGTTGCAAATGGGTTGGCCCATAAGATCGAACGGTTGAATGCTTTCATCGCCTGCGTGCACACCCACCATTCCCACACGCCAGCCTTTATGATTTGCCGGTTGTGCGATGCGGTGGCCGAGGCGCTATCGACCACAGCACGGGGCGTACTGCATGACGCGGCACATGCCACAGGCTTTCACATAGAGCGGACTGTCATTGAGGCGGAAGGTATCTGCCCGGGCTGCACCGAAAAGGCCCAAGCATGAGCTTGGTTCAGGTTGACGAGCTCTGCGTGACCTATGGCGCAACACCAGCCTTGTCGCATGTCTCTTTACGGATCGACCCTGGAGAAATCGTAACAATCGTTGGCCCCAATGGATCCGGTAAAACCAGCCTGCTTCGAGCTATTATCGGTGCGATCAAGCCATTTAAGGGCCAGGTCTCGCACGCCCATGACCTCAAAATCGGATATGTCCCCCAAAAGCTCCATATTGACGAAACTCTACCCATTACAGTTTCAAGGTTTTTAAACCTGCAAGGTGGCGTCACCTCTACAGACATCAGTGATGCGCTCACCCGGGCGGGCGTTCCTGAACTGGAAAAGGCGCAACTGTCGCAGCTGTCAGGTGGACAGTTTCAAAGAGTTTTGCTCGCGCGGGCATTGATTGCTAAACCCGATTTGCTTTTGTTGGACGAAGCCACACAGGGTTTAGATCAACGCGGTTCAGCGTCATTTTACCAACAGATCGAAACAGTGCGGAACACGACCGGCTGTGCCGTTCTAATGATCAGCCACGAATTGCATGTCGTCATGAGCGCCTCTGACCGCGTTATCTGCCTCAATAGCCATATCTGCTGCGAAGGAACGCCCGCGGTCGTGGCATCTGCACCAGAATATAGGGCCTTGTTTGGGTCAGGAACGGGCGGCGCACTCGCACTTTACCGACATGAACACGACCATGGACACGATCATGCCGATCATCACCACCAACACACAAAGGTCGTAGAATAATGATGGATGATTTTATGATACGTGCGGCTCTGGCCGGCATTGGCGTGGCCTTCGCCGCGGCACCGCTGGGGTGCTTTGTTGTCTGGCGGCGCATGGCCTATTTTGGGGACGCTACCGCCCATGCGGCGATCCTTGGCGTGGCATTGTCCTTGGCATTTTCGATGTCCATATTCGTGGGGACGGTGGTGGTGGCTCTGCTCATGGCCCTTGTCGTCAGCATCTTATCCGGTCGCGGCTATGCAATGGACACATTGCTGGGGGTTCTGGCACATTCGGCCATTGCCTTTGGACTTGTCGCGGTCTCCTTTCTGTCCGGCGTACGGATTGATCTCATGGCCTATCTCTTTGGTGATATCCTTGCGGTCTCACGGGATGATCTTGCGGTCATCTGGGGCGGTGCGGTGCTTGTGGTGGCGCTGATCGGCTGGCGCTGGTCGGCCTTGCTGACCTCAACTTTGAACGAGGATCTCGCCTATGCCTGTGGGATCAATCCAAAACGTGAGCAACTGGCGTTGACATTTGCACTGGCCATTACGGTTGCAGTCGCGATCAAAGTGGTCGGTGTGTTGCTTATCGCGGCCATGTTGATCATTCCCGCCGCCGCCGCCCGCCCTTTGTCGCGGACCCCCGAAGGCATGGCTTTGATGGCCGGTCTCATCGGAGTTGTTTCAGCCATAATTGGCCTGCGCGCAGCCTATGTGTTTGATACGCCCGCGGGCCCATCCATCGTCTGTATCGCGGCGCTGACTTTCCTTGTGACAAGCGTGTTCAAAGCCGTGAGGCCCCAACGATAAATATGCCTTCCTATCCTTTTTGACAGTTTACCCATTTCTCATCTAAGTTTCAAAGCTAAGAGCAGCATCACAGGAATGGCCTATTGCAATCAGCCCGAACATCGGCATCCGCGGAGATCAAACATGAAAACCTCTATTGCGACCGTCTCTATCTCGGGCAACTTCGCAGAAAGGTGCTGTCAGACTAATGAGAACTCACATCAGATTGCTGGCGCAGCTTTAATCTATGCGCTCAATAGTTGGCGCCACTCAGTAAGAGCGGCGGTTCGATTGAGCTTGAAATTGTCTCGTGAGTAGAAGTGGCGCTCCTGATTGAAATGGTTGTGGACTGAAGAGTGGACGGCAGCGAACTTTTGCAGACATCGCATCTGTCGGAAGCGGAGCATAGCGCGTTCTCGTCGTCGAAACGGCAAGTGGGAATTCTCAGCCCGATTATTTACCCAGCGACCCGTTTCCTGCCGATCCGCGTTGCCAACAACTTTCATTGCAGCGCCGTAGGAACGTAGTTTGTCCGTCACAACTACTTCTGGCCCGCCGTAGCGCTTCATTGCTTTTCTGAGAAATTTCAATGCCGCTTTGCGGTCTCGGCGCTTGGTAACATAACTTTCCAGCACCTCACCTTCGTGATCAACGGCTCGCCAGAGATAATGTGTCTCTCCATTTATCTTTACGAAGACCTCGTCCAAGTGCCATTGCCAGTTCGAATAAGATCGCATCCTACTGACCCGGTTTCTTCGTATCTCAGCAGCAAACATCGGACCAAATCTATTCCACCAAAACCGAACTGTTTCGTGGCTGATCTCAATGCCTCGTTCGTGCAGAAGATCTTCCACGTTACGGAGTGAGAGCGGAAAACGAACGTACAGCATCACAGCCAAGCGGATGATCTCAGGGCTCGTTTTAAAGTACCTGAATGGGGAGTGTTTTGTCATACGGAGAGGCTACGAGACCACCCTGCCCGTCTCAACCTCGTTTTGTCTGACAGTGCCCCGATGCAGGCCATGCGTGGGCGCTTTAAACCGTAACGGCGTCAAAGAGCGTTTGACGATCCAGCCCATCTGCGCGCCTGTTGAAAGATACAGCACCGCGTTTCATAACTGTGAATTCATCCCCAAGCTCATAGGCAAAGTCGAAAAACTGTTCGACCAAAACGATGGCCATGTCGCCTTGATCACATAGAATGCGAATGACGTGGCCAATTTGCTGAATAATATTGGGTTGAATGCCCTCTGTTGGTTCATCCAACAACAAAACCTTGGGCCGCGTGATCAAAGCGCGTGCGATCGCAAGCTGCTGTTGTTGCCCACCAGAAAGGTCACCACCCCGTCGCCCTGCCATATCATGCAGCACAGGAAACAGATCATAAATGTGATCAGGAACTTTGCGATCTGACCTTCCCAGACAGGCAAATCCACTCTCAAGGTTTTCCACCACCGTCATCAAAGGAAAGACTTCGCGCCCCTGGGGCACATAGGCGATCCCTGCCTTTGCGGCGTCGAATGGGCTGAGGTGATTGATCAGCTTCCCATCCAAAGTGATGGTGCCATCGGCGTAAGGGTGACGTCCAGAAATTGCTTTGAGCAAGCTGGTTTTACCCACACCATTGGTGCCCATTACCGCGGTCACTTCGCCGGCTTTGGCACTAAGAGACATAGTGTTTAAAACTTGGCTTTGCCCATATTTCATAGTTAAATTATTGACGTACAGCATATTTTATCGCCCCAAATAGACATCGATGACGTCTTGATTCTTCGTTACGTGATCCAGAGATCCTTCAGCCAAAACAGATCCTTGGTTTAACACGGTAACCCTACAGTTGAGGCGACGCACAAATTCCATATCATGTTCCACAACCACAACTGCACGCGTTTTTGCAGCACGCACGAGGATGTCTGTGGTCTGCTCACGTTCTGTCTCAGACATCCCTGCAGCCGGTTCATCCACCAACAAAAGACGCGGATCTTGGGCCAGCAGCATACCAATCTCCAGCCACTGTTTTTGCCCGTGACTGAGCTCCCCGGACAATCGATCAAGCGCATCTGTTAACCCGACGTCGTCGCCGACAGCCCGCACCCGATTTTCTGTATCAGGCGCTACACGATTGAATAATAAATCAAGCGGCCTGCGTGGGTTCTTTAACGCCATTGTGATGTTTTCACGCACGGTCTGTTCCTCAAAAACAGTCGGTTTTTGGAACTTTCGTCCAATGCCTGCTTGGGCAATTTGGCTTTCGCTCATATCCAGCAATGACGACGATTTTTCGCCCCAGATCACATAGCCTTCATCTGGTTTTGTCTTGCCGGTCACAATATCCATGAAGGTTGTTTTGCCAGCACCGTTCGGACCAATAATCGCGCGAAGTTCTGTGTCTCCAATTTGGATAGATAGGTTATTGATCGCTTTAAACCCATCGAAACTGACACTGACACCTGAGACTTCTAAAAGCGTGCTCATTGGTGTTTCTCCCGGTACTGGGAAATCAGATCAAACAAGCCACCAACCCCTTTAGGAAAAAAAAGCGTGACGCCGACAAAGGTCAGTCCAAGAAGAACCAGCCACCAGTCGGTCCATTTGACCAAATAAAAGCCAAGGTTGATGTCGGGTGCGCTGCCGCCTGTGAACCATGAGGACATAAGAGACACGAAAACTGCACCAATTACCGCCCCATAAAGACGCCCACGTCCGCCAATCGCCACCCAAACGGCCAGATAAATTGAAGCAATCGGGGCCATTTCCTGTCTCTTATACACATCTGACGCTGC
>OJDU01000272.1_pt1 | contig 11821 bp, 9 predicted proteins | sample 1592771 | NCBI WGS metagenome assembly OJDU01 (sample SAMN05416864, study PRJEB24817) | seawater metagenome | isolation source: Sea water | place: Canada:Atlantic | collected 2013-11 | reverse complement strand
GAGATGTAGAGAGGTCTCGTGGGCTCGGAGATGTGTATAAGAGACAGAATTAATGGTTTTAAATAAATGATATTTACAAAGTATTAACACGTGCCACTTTTTTGACGCCTTCAATCTTTTGAATGCTGGAAATGAGCTTCTTAAGTTGCGCTCTGTTGTTAACACTTAGCGATAATTTACCATCAAAAAAACCTTCATTTCCTGCAATGTTGATACTGTGAATAAAAACACCCATATTGTTCGATATAATTCGGGTTAAATTATTTGCAATTCCTGCATTGTCAACACCATTTATTTGCAAGATTACTTTGAAATCTTGTTTTGTAGAATCGATCCATTTCGTTTTTATAATTCGATAGGCATAGTTGGATTGTAAAGAAATGGAATTCGGGCAATTATTCTTATGTACTTTTATTCCATCATTGATAGTGATAAACCCAAAAACGTTGTCTCCAGATATCGGATTACAGCAAGGAGATAATTTATATTCTAGTCTTTCTTCATCCTTTCCAAAAACCAGTGCATCATATTTGTGAGTAACTACTTCCTCGCTAACGACTCCTGTGCTTGGAGTTCTTCTCAGTTTGTTTTTGAAATAACTAATAATGGCACTGTTTCTCCCAGATACAAAACTTTTTAATTGGGTGTTGTCAATAGCACCACTTCCAATTCTAAAGAACAAGTCGAAGCTTGTTCTCAAGTTAAAGAAGGTCACCAATTCATTGACTACCTTTTCATTAAATGAAATCTTTAAATGACGTAGTTTCCTTGCTAATATCGCCTTTCCTTCCTCAGCAATTTGTTTCTCTTCGTCTTTTAAGGCTGCTTTAATTTTTGTTCGCGCTCGGGCAGTAATTACAAAATCCAACCATCTAGAATTTGGTTTGTTGATTGCTGTTGTAATGACTTCTATCTGATCTCCACTATTGAGTTCATAACTTAGTGGAACTAATTTTCCATTTACTTTTGCACCTCTACATTTTAAACCCACATCGGTATGAATTGAAAAGGCGAAATCTAAAGCTGATGCTCCTTTTGGAAGTGATTTTAAATCTCCTTTAGGCGTGAAAACATAAATTTCTTTTGCGTATAAATTCAATTTAAAATCCTCTACAAAATCAACTGCATTTAAACTTTGATTCTCTAGGGTTTCTTTCAATTTATTGAGCCAACCTTCAAGACCGTTTTCATTTACGATTCCTTGCTTGTATTTAAAATGTGCTGCATAACCTTTCTCTGCTATTTCATCCATTCTTTTGGAACGAATTTGTACTTCGACCCATTGGGCATCAGGACCAACAACCGTAATGTGAAGTGCTTCATATCCTGTAGATTTTGGCTGAGAAATCCAGTCTCTTAAACGTGATGGATTGGGTTTAAAGTAATCAGTAACAATGGAATAAATTTTCCAAGCTTCAAATTTTTCATCCTTAGAATTGGGTTCAAAAATGATTCGAATGGCAAATTTATCATATACCTCATCAAAAGTCACATTCTGTTTTCTCATTTTTCTACGAATTGAAAAAATCGATTTAAAACGCCCTTTTATTTCATAATTAAAGTGCTCTTTACTCAGTCCTTTTTGAATGGTTTCTGAAAAAGTATTGATATACGTTTGTTGTTCTTCTTTACTAGCTTTTATTTTAGCGGTAATGTCATTAAAAACTTCGGGCTCTGTGTATTTCAACCCTAAATCTTCTAATTCTGTTTTAATATTATACAACCCCAATCGATGTGCTAGAGGCGCATAAATGTACAAGGTCTCAGAAGCAATTTTTATTTGTTTACGGGCAGGCATTGCATCCATGGTTTGCATATTGTGCAATCTGTCTGCAATTTTTATTAAAATAACGCGTACATCGTCATGCAATGTAAGAAGCATTTTTCTGAAATTTTCTGCTTGTATGGAAGCATCTTTTTCTTTATTTAAACGAGATATTTTTGTTAAACCGTTTACAATTCGTGCAATCGTTTCTCCAAATAATTGTTCAATATCTTCAATTGTGTAATGGGTATCTTCTACCACATCATGTAAAAGTGCTGCTGCTATTGATGTGGCTCCTAAACCAATTTCATAAGCAACAATTTTTGCTACTGCGATTGGATGGTAGATATAGGGTTCACCTGTTTTTCTTCGCTGCTCAGAATGTGCTTCAACTGCAACATCAAATGCATGCCGGATTAAGTCTTTATCGTCCTTTGATAAAATTTCATAAGTTCCCTTTAACAAGTCCTTATACCGACTTGTTATTTCCTTATTTTCCTCTTCTATAGAAATGGTGTAATTCATTTACGTTTGCTTGCATTTCAATCCAAAGTGAATTTAAGGCAAAGAAATTACATAAACAACTATTCTTTTTTTAAATTTTGGATTCTTTCGAACAATGTAGGGTGGGAGTAATGCATAAAAACATATGCAGGGTGGGGTGTTAAGTTGCTCAAACTGTTTTTAGATAGTTTCTTAAGTGCACTTACTAAAGGGATAGCAGTATTGGTTTCTTTCGCATAATTATCTGCTTGATATTCAAAAATTCGTGAAATATAATTCATGAATATTCCTGTAATTTCTGAGACTGGTGTATATAAAATTCCAAAGGCAATTAAACCAATATGAAAACTTGGGTTTGCAACTCCTAATGCTTCTGAAAAGAGGGGCATATTGATGAATAATGATAAAAGAAATAACATAAATCCTGTGAGAAGGAGCGAGGTAAATAAATTAAAAAGGATGTGTTTTTTTTTGTAATGACCAACTTCATGCGCTAAAACTGCCACGATTTCTGGAATCTCCAAGTCATTAATTAAAGTGTCAAAAAGCGTAATTCTTTTTTGAGAACCGAAACCAGAAAAATAAGCATTTGCCTTTGTAGATCGCTTCGATCCATCGATCACAAAAATTGCATCCAATTTAAATCCAACTTTCTTTGCGTATGCTTCTATTGCAGTTTTTAATTCTCCATTTTCTAAAGGCGTTTGTTTGTTGAACAGCGGTACAATTAATTTTGCATAAAAGAGATTCATAAATACCGTGAATAGTGCCATTAAAATCCAGGCATACACCCAGAAATTTTCTCCAAAAATTTGATAAAACTCAATAATTAATGCTAAAATTCCACCCCCTAGAAACGAAGACATTACCAGCCCTTTTATCTTATCTATCCAAAATAAGGCTTTTGTCGATTTGTTAAATCCGAAGCTTTCTTCTATAACAAAGGTCTTGTAATAGGAAAAAGGGGTTGTTAATAAATCAGAACCTATCAGAATAATACCAAAGAATATTAAAGCAACGAGTATTGGGTTTTCTGTAAAATTTCTTGCAAAATCATCTACATATTTAAAGCCATCTATAAAGAAGAAAAAGAGGGTGAGAGTTATTGAAAACAATGAAGTGATCTTCGAAAACTGCGCATTTTTTTTCTTGTATGCTTGTGATTTTTGATATTCTTTTTCATCATAAACATCCGCCAATTCAAAAGGGATTTTATCGTTATAATGTTTCGCATTTAAAGCACTTAATATTGTATCAATGATAAAACTGATGACGACTATTGAAATTAATAGATAAAAAAGGGTGGTTGCGGTCATATTATTTTTTACAATTTCGATTGTAATCTCTTACAATGTCTTTAATGTGCCATTTTTGATACTCTCCTTGTTTTATTTTGCTAATTAAGGATTTACAATCTTTAAAATATTTTACAATTCTTTTTCTAAAGATTTTGTTGCTTTTACCGTTGGTATCGCTCCAAACTTTGATGACACTATGTTTGCTGTCTTTTTTTGAAAGATAATACCTTTTATATTCATACAATTGACCAGTTCCTGTATTCAATGTAAAAAAGACACCATTCCCTGACATAATGCTAGATCCATTATCCAATACAAAGCTACTTTGCGTATACAATTTTAAGGGACCTCTGTTGTTTTCTCTCAAAAGAACAGGACCTTCTCCAACAAGTAGTTTGTACTTAAAGTTTTTAATGAAATTGTCTTTTACCAATTGAAGACCTTGTAATTTTTTATATGTGAACTTCACCTTTTTGTCGTTCCGTTCTTTTTTAAAATGAACGGTATTGAAATCTTTAATTCTCGCAAAGCCTTTAAGTGTGTCTTTGTTTTTTAAGAAAAGTGCTGCTTTTTGGTAAGTACTTTCATTAAAATTCTCACTAGAAATCTGAGAAAACAAAGAAGTTCCAAGCATTAAACTAAATGAAATAAAGAGTATGAAATTCTTGGTCATCCTATTATTCATTTTTCTTTATCGCATACAAAGCGGCGCCAATAATACCTGCATTGTTTCTAAATTGTGCTGGTTTTACAGGGATATCTACTGTTAAAAATCGCTTAAATTTTTCAAATTTTTTACTAATTCCACCTCCTAAAATATACATTTTTGGAGTATGTAATGTTTTGACATGGTGTAAGAAAAGATCAAATCTTTTTGCCCACTGCTCTAAAGATAAGTTGTCTTTTTTTCTTGCAGAATCGGCAACATGTTTTTCAATGATTTCCCCATTTTTATGATAGATTCTTCCCAATTCTACATTCGGAATCAACGTTCCGTTATAAAATAAACCAGAGCCTATACCAGTACCGATTGTAATTACAAATATTTTACCATTCATTTCTTTTCCAGCTCCCAAACTTACTTCAGCCAAACCCGCTAAATCGGCATCGTTACTCACATAAAAAGACAATCCACCACAAGTTGTTTTAAAAAGATGGTCAATTCTAACATCCACCCATTCTTTACTTAGGTTTCCTTTGTGTTTACATTGTCCATCTACGACAATGGTTGGAAAACAGCAACCAACAATTCCACTCCAATCAAAATGTGTAACCATTTCCTTAACTATATTCGCGACTGCTTCTGGAGTGGCGGGTTTTGGTGTGCTGATTCTATGTCTCTCCGTAACTAATTCCCCAGTTATTGTATTAACAATAGCTGCTTTTATTCCAGATCCTCCGATGTCAATTCCTAAAACGTTCATATTTAATTAAAATTTCGTTGTCTTTTTGCTTCAAATAGGACAATAGCAGCAGCTACAGATACATTCATTGAATCTATTTGCCCTTGCATGGGTATGTTGATGTTTTGTGTGGCTTTTTCTCGCCAAACCTCTGTTAATCCAGTGGCTTCTGTACCTACAACGATGGCCGTTGCTTTGGTGTAGTCTTCTTTGTGGTATTCGTTCGAATTTTGTAGCGTTGTGGCATACAATTGTACTTTATGCGTTGTCAGAAAATCAATAATTTCTTGGGATGTACCCGTTCCAATCTGATTCGTAAAAATACATCCAACGCTCGATCTAATAATGTTCGCGTTGTATAAATCGGTTTTGGGGTTTGCAATGATAACTGCGTCTATGTTTGCAGCATCTGCCGTTCTTAACAAGGCACCAATATTGCCTGGTTTTTCTGGAGCTTCTGCAACTAAAATAAGGGGCGTATCATTCTTAAATTGAATGTTTTTTAAAGAGAAATCTTTTATTTTAGCAACTGCTATAATTCCCTCTGTAGCATCTCTGTAAGCCAGTTTTTGATAGACCTCTTTAGAAACTTCAATCCGATTGATGTTTTCATTAAACAAATGTAAAATTTCATTTTCTGAAATAAAATCTGCATTGTATAACACGGTGTCAAAAGAGTAATTCCCTTTTATTGCTAGAGAAATTTCACGTTTTCCTTCAATTAAAAAGAGTCCTTGTTTTTTACGTTCTCTCGCTTTTTCTTGTAACTTAAGAAGGTTCTTTATATAGGTGTTTTGTGTGCTTGTTATGACTTTCATTATTGCAAAGATACCCAATTGATTTTTGTGTGAAAAGACTATTTTTTAAGAATTTGTAACGAGATGAACTATTTTTAATATCTAAAAAGTTTCATTGAGTATTGTGCTGTAATTTTCTTTGCTTTTTTATTTTATATTCCAAAAAAAAAGACTCGCAAATGCGAGCCTTTTATAATTGTGACCAAGGTTTTAATCAGTCTTATATTTGTTAGAGTAACGTTTCCAAAGTGTAGTTTGGTGCGTTTCTAAACTAATTTTTCTTCCTTGAATAAATGCATCGGTTAAAATATTTCCTTTCATTTCTAAGGCATCACCTTCAGAAATAAATAAGGTAGCATCTTTGCCGACTTCTAAAGAACCTGCAAAACTGTCAATACCTAATATTTTAGCATTGTTCAAAGTAATCATTTTTAACGCTTCTTCTTTTCCGACTCCGTATGCAGCATAAGTACCTGCATAAAAAGGTAAGTTCCGCGTATTCATCCGTTCCATTTGTCCTTCCATTCCAAGTCCAACTGTAATTCCTTTATCTATTAAAATCTTTGCATTTCTATATGATAAATCGAAATCATCGTCTTCTCCTTCTGGAATCCTATGCGAGCGTTCTATAATTACTGGAATGTTGTTTTTAAGTAATAAATTAGCAACATTTTCAGCTCCTTTTGCATGTACCAATACCATGTTGTTGATGCCGATTGCTTTCATTTTACTAACCGCATCTGTAATTTCTTTTTCACCATTGGCATGAATAAAAAGTTTTTGAGTACCATCAAATAATCCTTTTGTCGCAGAAAATGGAATGTTTTCTGTTTCTTGATCACTGGATAAATACCTTTTTGCATCTGTAAAATAGGTAACTATTTTCTGAATGTTCTCACCATATTTTGGATCTAATTTTAAGGCGGGGTCTTCTCCCATCCACCAACGTCCTCGTGTTAAACTTCCAGGCCAATTGATATGAATAGCATCGTCTTTTTTAATTGCTGCGTCTTCCCAGTTCCAAGCATCAAATTGCACTACAGAAGATGTACCAGATATCGTACCTCCTCTAGGGGTTATTTGCCCCATAAAGACACCATTCGGGCGCATTGATTCGACTACTTTACTTTCTGCATTATAGGCAATTAAACTGCGAATATGTGGCAGCATCGTACCTACTTCATCTTCATCATCTGTTGCTCTAACAGCATCAATTTCTACCAAACCTAAAGAAGCATTTGCTGCAATAAATCCAGGATATACCTGTTTTCCTGTGGCATCGATTACGGTGCCTTGTCGCGCAATTTTTGCAGTCGCTTTTCCTACAAAAGTAATTTTGCCATTATTGAACATTAACAATGAATTTTCAATTACTTCCCCGTTCCCTAGGTGCGCTGTTGCTCCTTCAATGGAATAGGCTTGTGTTTGCTTTGCTGCAGGTGTTTGTTGTGCCAATAGGTTTCCTATCCATAAGAAACATAGCAAACTGTATATAAATATATTTTTCATCTTGTTTGTTTTTAAGTGCTTATTCAGAGTCACAGTGAAAGTTTCTATTTCTTTTTTTCTTTGGCATTTGAGTTGCTCCACCGCCCATTTTTGCATCCAACATCATTTTTATCAATTTGCTTTTTTCAGTTTGAATGGCTTTTCTTTTTACCAAGTCGGTCTCCATATCAAAATAAACAGCTCCATCAATAATGGTTTTTTCTGCTTTCGCATAAATAGACAAAGGATTATGATTCCAAAGAACTACATCGGCGTCCTTTCCAATTTTTATACTTCCAGTTCTAGTGTCTAAATGCAATAGTTTTGCTGGATTGATCGTCACCATTTTCCAAGCTTCCAATTCAGACATCCCTCCATATTTAATGGTTTTTGCAGCTTCTTGATTCAATCTTCTCGACATTTCTCTATCATCGGAGTTGATGGCTACAGTGATGCCTTGATTTGCCATAATTGCAGCATTATAAGGAATGGCATCCAATACTTCATATTTATAGGCCCACCAATCTGAAAATGTGGATGCGCCAACACCGTGTGCTTTCATTTTATCAGCTACTTTATAACCTTCTAAAATATGTGTGAAAGTGTTGATGTTAAAATTAAATTTTTCTGCAACCTTCATTAACATGTTAATTTCTGACTGTACATAAGAATGACATGAAATAAAACGTTCTTTATTAATGATTTCGGCCAAGGTTTCCAATTCCATGTCTTTTCGATATGGATTTCCGCTTTTCTTCAACGCATCATATTCTTTTGCTCTTTGGAAATAATCGATAAAAACCTGTTCGGTTCCCATTCTTGTTTGTGGAAAACGAATGGTATTGGAGGCTCCCCAGTTGGATTGTTTTACGTTTTCACCCAATGCAAACTTGATGTATTTTGGAGAGTTCTCGAGCAACATTCCTGCGGCATTCTCTCCCCATTTTAATTTGATGATTGCAGATCTTCCTCCAATTGGATTTGCTGAACCATGTAAAATTTGAATGGTTGTAACACCTCCCGCTAAGTTTCTGTAAATGTTCATGTCATTTGGATTGACAACATCTTCGATCGTTACTTCTGCGGTTGAGTTATGTCCCGATTCGTTTACAGCAGATGTTGCAATGTGCGAATGTTCATCAATAATTCCGGCAGTTAAATGTTTTCCAGTTCCATCAATGACTCTGGCACCTCTTGTAGAAAGGTTTTTTCCGATTTTTTCAATTTTCCCTTTTTTTAAGAGCACATCGGTATTTTCTAAAATACCTGCAGCTTCTGAGGTCCAAACTGTGGCATTTTTAATTAAGATCGTTTCTTGATTGGGTACTTCATAATTCCCGTACCCAACATTTGGATAGCTTACTGGAAAGCGTGTTAAATCCTCTTTTTTCTTCTTTTTATCTTTTGTTGCTTTCTTCTCTTTTTTCACCTGTTTTACAGCAGACCAAGGAGTTTCATTTCCTGCATTGTCATAGGCAGTCCCTTGCATTGCATTGGAAGTGTTTATCGTTTGCCCAACCAATCGAGCATATCCATCCGTATCGTTCAATGTAATGTGAATCCAGTTGTCTTTGAATGAAAATTTAGATTTTACCTTTTTATCGCCCAATTTAACAGCAGCGGTTTGTTTTGCTCCTTTGCCAGAAACAGTAAGCGTGTAATTGACATTGTTTAAGGCCAAATCATAACTCCCAGTAAGGTCTTTAATATGTCTGTCGTTGATCACATTTTTAGCGCCTTGTACCCAGTTTTCATACAGGGTAGTTTTAGCGTCAAAAATATCTCCAGAGGTTATGATAAAATTGGCATAACTTCCAGGATGTAAGTTTCCGATATTGGTTCTTCCCAACATTTTTGCTGGATTTGTAGTCAAAGCAGCCAATGCACTTTCTTTGTCAAAACCAAGTTGAATGGCCTTTTGTAAGTTTTTGTGAAAAGCATCCATCGACTTTAAACTGTGCATTGTAAGTGCAAAGTTGACATCATTCTTATCTAAAATGGCCAAGTTGGAAGGTTCTTGATTCCATTTACGCAAATCGCTTAACGGAATGTTCTTAGAAATGTTTGGGTTGCTAACATCATAAGGTTTTCTAAAGTTGATAGGAATGATAAAATCTGCATTTGTTTTTTTGATGTCGGCAATCCGTTCAAATTCATCACCACCCCCAACAATAGTATATTGGATGCCAAATTCATCACCCACTTTATCGGCTCTTAGTGCATCTAAGTGATTTCCGGCTTCAAATATTTGAACTAATTTTTTGTTTTTATTCAATGCTGCTAAAGAGGCATCTTTATTTTTTGCATTGCCATTGGCATACCATTCTGCATCTAAATAAGTCTGACGTAATAATGCCATTGCACCCATTCTTGAAGTAGGGTAGGACTGTCGCGATTGCAAACTCTTTGTAAATGATAAATACTGTGCAGACGTGTTTTCTAAAATTCGGTAGGCATCTGAAGCATTTGGGTTTAAAGCGACCAACATTCCATTTCCACGAATGATTCCATCTTGCATGTGTGTGTTAACCACACCGAAACCTGCCTTCAAATAGTCCTTTGCTTTTTTAGTATCAAATTTAAAAGAGTTGGTAGCTTTGGTTTCTGGTCGTATGTGGTCGTTCCAGTAATACCCGTCTCTGCTTGCATCATATTGAGGTGTTCTGTTATTGGAGCGCGCTCTTTTTGGTTTTGAGATTCCAAAATCGGCATACATATCTATAAACGATGGATAGATTGTTTTTCCTTTTAAATCGATGATTTTAGTTCCCGTTGGAATTTGTACTTTTTTTCCAATAGCAACGACTTTCCCGTCCTTAATAAGAAGAGTTCCTTTTTTAATTATTTTTTGTGGGGTTTCATAGATTGTTGCATTTTGTAAAGCAACAACGGTGTTTTTGATCGTCTTTACGCCCGTATTTGTTGGGAAATAATCTTGCGCATTGGCAGACATTACCATCAGTATGGAACATAGTAAGAGTAGTTTTCTCATAAGTTTGATTTGATTTTTGAACTTCACCGCTCAATTTAATCAGAAGTAAGTCAGCAATGACAAAAATGAATTTTTTTAACAAAAATTTAAGAAAAAGAATCACCCTGCTTTTCAAAATAAGAAATCAACAAATCCACAACATAACTGTAAGAAGCAGTTCCTTTATCTTGCTTGTTGGCTTTTAAATAGGCATTGTAACCCTTTTTTACCAAAGGTTCAAAAGAGTTTTTATAGGATTTCCAGAAAGCAGCACTGTTTTTAAAATCCATAAGAATGCCTTTGTGAGTCTTTTTCCAAATTTCGGCAAAGGCCTGGCGATCTCTTTTTCGTACTTCACCAATTAAATAGGCGAACGCCATTCTGTAACTTGCATATTTAAAATACGGATCGTCTGTATAATTAGCTGCCAAGAACCCCACAAAATTGGCTTCGTTTTCGGCGGAAAATCCAATTTGATGCGCCATTTCATGACAGGTAGTTGTAGGATAACCTGTTTTTGGAATTCGATCATTTACTTGTGCTTCTCCAGTTAACGGATTGAAATATCCAGAAGTACCATTGTAGGTTTGCAATAAACCCATTAAAGAACTCTTCACCGACGGAGATTCATAGGCAAACATTGGAAAATTTTGCGCTAAATTTTGATACCCCACAACCGCCATTTTGTACATTTTCTTTTCAGAATAGGGGTTTTCAACTTTTAAGCTATCGTTATGGGTAATTTTCTGCTGATAAAAATTCAATTGTTCCACCACATAATAGGTAGTGCTTATTAATTGATTTGTAGTGTATTCCTTCTGATTGTATCCTAAAGTTTCATTTAGAGGAGCGCGGTAATAGTTCAAGCCCCAAAAAAGGTAAAAACAACAATAAATCCCCGATAAAATCGCAGTTGCATGTATTGTTTTTGGAATCCAATCTTTAAATCGTGACTTGAACAGCCGATATATAAATCGGAGCAATACACCCATAAGAAAAGCAAGTAGCAGATCACCCACGGAAAAAGGAATCCAACCGAAAATAAATCTTAAAAGTCGAGCAATAATTGGGTAAATTCCATTGGAATAATAATGCTCAATAAAAATAGGGTATTGTCCAGCAAGCTGCACCAATATAACCTGTACAGGCAACAAAAAAGTAAATAAAAGATGCTTTTTTTGAATTTTCATTAGGGTAAAAATAACAAATCAAACTCGAAGTTGCGTGGTTATTAACAAGATAATAACAATTTAGTTTACAATAATTGTCAACAAATAAAAGTTGCATTTTAGAAACCCGAATCAATGTAAAAAATTACATTTGTAATCATGGAAAAAACGAAGGAAGTCGCAGGGAAAAAAGTAAACAAATCGAGAATCATTAGCCTTGAAAAAGGGAAAATTCCACCACAAGCTGTAGAATTGGAGGAAGCAGTCTTGGGTGCTATGATGATCGATAAGAAAGGAATTGATGATGTTATTGATATCCTAAGTCCCGATGCTTTTTATGATAGCAAGCACCAGGAAATTTATGCGGCTATCTTTGAATCTGTCTCTTATACACATCTGACGCTGCCGACGATCTACTCTGTGTAG
>OJDU01000271.1_pt1 | contig 11847 bp, 13 predicted proteins | sample 1592771 | NCBI WGS metagenome assembly OJDU01 (sample SAMN05416864, study PRJEB24817) | seawater metagenome | isolation source: Sea water | place: Canada:Atlantic | collected 2013-11 | reverse complement strand
GCGCGGCGCTCGACTTTGAAGTTGGCAGCGTTGGCGCAGCTCCGGACCCGGTCCGACTTGTCGAGGCAGTCAGCCGCACCGACACCACGGTCACGGTATCAGACGGCTCAACGTTCGCCGCCGGTGACCTGATCTACGTGCGTTCCGAATGCATGCTCGTGACCGCCGTGTCGACCGACGATCTCACCGTCGAACGTGGCGCGCTGGGCACGCACGCCGCGCCAATCCGGTTCAACTATATCGGCTCGGCTGTGTGGCGTTCGCCGCCTGGGCCCGCGTTTCGGCAAACTCGCGTGTGGGAGGTTGACCGCTCGGCCACGTCGGTGGGTGATAGCGATTTGCGGTACCGAGGTTTGACCGGCGAGATTGCCAGCAATGAATCCGCCGAAATCACATTACCAATCAACTCCCGATGGGGCGCGCTGCGCAATGCACCACTGACGCACTTAAAGTCACACACGCGCGGAATCACGACGTACGGGCAACAGCCGCCGGCGTTCGTTCTTAACGCAAGCCTGAACGACATTGCAGTTCCGTACATCGCAGTTCGCAACGGTGACGACTGGTGTCTGTGGGACGATACAACGATAACGTCGGAGTACGACGGCACGATCTGGGACGGCTCAAGCGCTGCGTTATCGACTCACGGCGCGATCAACCTCACACCCGTCGCCACCGGTGGAAAGACATTCATTGACGCCGAGAATCGCCCCGTCGCCGATGCGCTCGACCTGTCCGACGATACCGGACGTGCGCCGCCAAAATCCGCCACGGTGTGGCCCGTCGTTCTGTTGTCGAGTGAATCGCACAACTCGCTGAGCGCACTGGTGCGTACCATGCTGACGTCGCGGTACCCAGACGGCACCGAATTGCCCTACGAGTGCGGCCTTGGCCTCGACGAAAGTGAGATTGACCTCGATTCGTTAAGGCTCATCGATGAGGTCGTTGGCGACCGGCTGTTCAACCACGCGCTCGGTATCGTCGTTCCACCGATTGACCATAAGTCGTTGGTCGCTTGGCTCGCGACGTACGTGCTTGAGCCACTCGGTCTGGCGCTTGTCGTTGGCCGAACTGGACTGAAACGCATCGTGTCATGGCAAGAGAGGCGCACAGCGACGGTCTTTATTGACCGAAACAAGGTTCTGGCACCGAAGTACACGTCGCGGCGCGCTGTCTCGCAGACATTGAGCGGCGTCGTTGTCAGCTCCGAAGACGAGGGCGTTGGCAAAGACACAGTTGATTCCGATGTCGCTGGCCAGCTGCGCACAGGAACCTCGCGCGATATCGCATCCGACCTGATCCCCACGTTGCGTGAGTCGCTGCGTATCCGATGGGGTTTGACGCTGATCCCCGCGTACCAGGTGCCGCGCCGAGTCGTTGAGCTCACGTTGATCGGCGACCTGTTCGCAGAGCCTATCGAAGTCGGCCAGACAATCGGCATCGATGTCGAGGCATTGCCGCAGAAATCGGGCATCGTAGACACCGAAGGCACCGTGCGCGGCGGGTTTGTCCTGTCGACGGCCGAAGACTTTCGAACGGGTAACGTCACCGCGAAATTCTTGCTGGGTGCTGGTGTCGACACGGGCGCTGTCTGGAGTCCATCGGCTGAGGTCACATCGTGGGACAGCGGCGCGCTCGAACTCACAGTTGAGCCAGGGCAGTACGGCGACGAAGACGAAGACGCCGAAGACTTCGCAGACTACGTCGGCGCCAAGCTGAAGCTGCTTGACCAATACGGGACACCGCGCAGCGACAACAGCCCCGCGGTGGTGAGTGTCTTCGGTGGCAACATCATCGAACTCGACGACGAATTCAGCATGTCAGCCGTCACGGTCACACCAGCCGCCGGCGACGTCGTTGTCTTCGCGCCCTACGACGAACAACCCGCGGACATCAAAGCCGCGCCGCCTGGCTACTGGGCGGGCACCGACGGAGAGCTGGGCGCAGCCGGCGACATCGGCCGAGCCTACGAATAGACCGCAGATGAACTGACAGAACCCAACATTCGAACATTCGAATATTCGAATACTCACAGGCCGGGGGGCCTTTTGAACGACGCACAGTGCAAACTATCGCGAGTTCCCGCGTACCCAAAGCGCGGGCGATTACGAATCATCGTCAAACTCGGCGCGACGACGTGCCTTGTTCGGTACCGCTACCGTTCAGGCGTGTGGCGTGTCAGCGTCTCTCGAATGAGCGGGGCACCGGTGATCACCAACCACCCGATGCACGGCGGGGAACGGCTGGACGCGCTTGAGCTCGGCGGATTTTTCGAGGTCGTCGACACCGGAGCGCCGCGATTTCACGGTCATTCGTGGTGCGACCTCGGCGGGTCGCTCTGGCTCGGCTTCGGCCTGAACGACGACAGCGCACCAACCAACCACCCAGCGAAGAGCGTGGAGCGGGCCCCAAGGCCAAGCGTTCGCGATCGCGTTGTCGCGAGCCACAACCCAACACTCGCATCGAGGCCCTTGCCTTGGATTCCTCGAGCTTCGGTTTAAACCTCGAGGTCGCTTGCCACGGTTCGCCTTTGGGCTACCCGAGCTGCGCTTGTCGACGCATCGCAAAATCCAGAATTTGGCAACTGTGCTGAGACGCTCTCAGATGGCCGAGAACGAATCCGAGCTGAATTTGCGGCGTCGGGTGTTCGAGGTCGCCAAGGCTTCGATTCTGTGCCGAATGCTTTCGACGTGTGGTGGTGTGTTGGTGCTCAACGGGGTTGGGCGAACAAGGGCCGCGCCGTAGGCAAAGCGGGCCGCTGAGAGCCTAGGACCTTTAGGTCCTTTCCTAAAGCAAGTCCCTAAAGCATGTTTCAGAGCGGAAAATTCTTTGAATTGTTCAGCAAAACCAGGCGCTTGCGAGCGTCGCTCTGGCGGCTCATCGCTCCTAATCGTCACTTTCTGGCGGCTCATCGCTCCTAATCGTCACTTTCTGGAGACTGGAGTTCATCGCCCATAGTGCCCGGTAGATGGATGGCGGTATTGGTGCGCTGTCTCTTTTCTTGAGTGCGTCTCGAAGAGCCTTCGGTTTCAGTCCCAAGCTTCGGGCTGCGTCGGCTGTGCTCTTGAAGTTGTTCGTGAAGTCGCGAAGCTCGCTGATATAGCTGGGTCGCCATTTCTTGGTTAGTTTGGCTTTCCGGTTGTAGACGGCTACGGCCAGTGTCGATGGCTCTATGCATACGGTGGATTCGTAGTTTTCGATGTCACCAGACCAGCTGCCAATGACCTGCCTGGATGCCGCGGCATCAAGCAGCTCGTGGGCGTCTCGTAGTGCTTGCCTGTCAATGGTTCGATCTGTGCGTGGATGTATGCCGCTGGCCTCCATCACACTTCTCACCTTCAGAGTTCTGGGCTTGCCATGGCCAAGTCTGAACCATTGGCCTGCGGCTGCTGCGAACACCGACAGATAGCTGGACTCTTTGCAGCCGAGCGCTGCAAGCGGGTAAGTCCACCATAGCGTTCCTGGTGCCCCTTTTCGTGTACGGATACCCTGCGTCAACGCCTCGTGGATTGATATCCGCGCCGATCGACGTTGACCCTCCTTTCCGTTTGCTCTCGGTTTGTCGCGATGCCACGTGACGTTGATCATGGGTCCGTCAACGACGTGGCCTTCGAACTCGACACTAAGCCGCACTCTCGAAAGGGCCTCTAGCGTGTCCATCACACGGCTTCGCGTGGCTTTGCTGTCGACAACGCCAGCGCTAACGGCGGACATCACGTCATGATGTACTTGCGGATACCAAGAGAAGCGCTCATCGCCGCACGCTTGGCTCTGTTCAAAAAAGTAGACCAGCATCACGAATACGTCGACGGCCTGGCTTCCGTATTGGTCCCGGATTGCCGCATACAGCGACTGGTGTCCGTTGAATGGGATCACGAGCTGCGCAGGCTTGTGGTCGTCAATCACCTTGAATGTGATGCGAACAATCTTGTCGGAATGCTCGGCTTTCGACAGCATTTCTGTAGACCCTGAGAGGGTTCGCAGGGTCCGAACTGCTGTGTTGTCGGCTGGCATCGCGAAGTGCGTCGATGGCTGCTCTGGCTGGCCAGAGAGAAGATTCAGCGCAAGACGTTCGTTCTGTTTGCTGGTCTTGTACTTGTTGCGCCACCGCTCGGCGACCCCGCCCTTTATCCACAACACCTTGGCGAGAAGCGTTAGTCGTTCCGATGGCGGCTGGCCTGCCACAGATAGCCATTGCTCCCATATGCCCATCGGGTCTGGGTTGTCATGTGCCCACGCTGTTCCCCACGTCGTGCGCGGGTAGAATTCTCGCACAAGGTCGACAACTGCCGAGTCAAACCATGTCAGCGACGACCCTTCGCGCGTGTCGACCATGCGGTCGTACAGCTCATCGCCACCTTCGGGCCATTGGATGCGTTGCAGTAGCCCGACAACTGCGTTCGCCAGGTACTGTGCGGCGTCTGGTGAGTTGGCGTATTGGTCTTTGGCTTGCTCGAGCGCTTGGCGAGCTGCACCGATCGGCAGGTTGTCGCCACTGCAGATCGCCCGAATGTGAGTGATGTAGAAGTTGTCGACGCCTCCGAGAAGACCCAAGAGATCCTTTATCTTGGATGAGTAGTACTCGGCCTCTTCTTCGCTCTTTGCGTTCGCGCGCCGTTCGCGCGCTCCATTCGCATACGTTTCTCGCATGAGCTCAAACGCTGGGTCGTCAGCGCTGCAGTCAGCGATAATGGCTCGCAGCTCATCATCATTGTCGGAGTCCTGTAGAGCCGATCGCATTCGCTTAATGAACGGCGATTGGGTCGGTGGCCAGTCGGTTGGTGTCTTCAAAGTCCTACCTCGGCAGCTTTGGGGTCGTAGCTGGTTTTGGCTGTCTTCGTCGATGTCTTGGCGTCGCCGGTCGGGTCGCTCGGGTCGTCGACGCCATCGGCCGTCCCTGACTTCGGCTTGGGAGCCTCGCACGGCACAAAGACACCCTCGCGCCACGTGATGTTGATGACGTTGCCAGTCTCGGCGTAGTTCGCCTTTGACGTCGCGAGTCGCCGAACCTGGCCGTAGCGGTGGACCTCGTCGACGTCGGGTTGTTGTTTTTTCTCTTCGGGTGGTGCGCACCGATCCAAGGTCGCAACCCACCGGGCCGCGTCGACGATGGCACTCGCGCCCCGCGCCCCGCTCGACCCCTTCGCCGAGTGGTGCGCTACGATCACGGCTGGCGCGTGCTTCGTCGCAGCGAGCGCCGAGCATGCGTCCATTGCGCGGTTGGCTTCGGCGTTGTCGTTCTCCGACTTCCAGCCCGCGAACTTCACAAGGGGGTCAAGGATCACAGCTCGCCACGGCTCGCCGTCGGCCTGCAGTGCCTTGCGGATTGCGGTACCGAACTTCGTTGGCATCGTTCGAGCTTCACGCGTGGTGCCAGGTTCGCCGTTGACGACGATTTCGCGACTGAACTGCACTTCGCTGTAGAGTCTCGAATCATGACCAACACAGGCGATCACGTGCAGCCGTTCACTGATGTGGGCTGCGCGTGCCCTTGATTCAAGCTGTGCGTTTTCTCCGACCCCTCTTTGCGCCTCCAACCATGCCTGGACGGTTCGCTTCGCCTGCGTGAGCTCCTCTTCGCCGAGCACCACCAGTACGCGGCCGCCAGAGCCTCGCGCGGTTAGGTTCGCTTTGCTCCACATCGATGGTTTAGGGAACACGGTTGCGCCGTTGCCGAGTGTGAGCGCGCACGCGAGCTGCATCAGCATCGTGGTCTTGCCGGTGCCGCCTGGCGCGGCGATGAGACTACAAACACCCTCCGGTATCCACCCGACAGCCTCCTGGTCAAAGGGCCCGGTGCCCAGTTCGAGCAGGTGTTTGCGCTCTGGGATGGGCTTGCTTAGAACGCCGATCGGCTTCGGCGGGTTCAGCCCTTTGAGCCACTTCGAGCGGCGTTCGTTGTGCTCGGCGTGGTGCTCGGCCGCTTCGATGGCAGCCTTTGCTTCGGCTGCCTTGTCTTGCATCTTCGCAGTTTGCGCGGCGACATTCTCTTCGTCGGTCATGATATCAACCTCATCATCAGGTCTAGTTTTGTGTGGAGCTCGTCACGTTGCGCAAGCGTGTTCAAGTCGTCGCCGGGTGCCAGCGGTACTTCCAATACTCGCCGGCGGTCGTTCGCCAGCATCAACGCAAGCGTGAGTTGCTCGGCGATCAGCAGCTCGCCGCCTTGGGTTGTTGTGTCGCGGTCGATGGCAACGACGACGCGCTCGACGTCGCAGAGAAGTTCGGCCAACGCCTCGGTCTCTGCCTTGTGTGGCGTGCCACAGACACCGACGGCCGCGACGTCGTCGCGATGGCCTCGCGCCTGTATCCAGCTCATTGCCGACAGGTAGTCGGATTCACCCTCGCACACGAACACAACGCGAGCTCGAGCTGGCTCCGTGAATCTCTGCGGTGTGTCGCAGTCGACGCCGGCGAGACGGTCGGCCGTCGCTGGGTAGCATCGTGGTGGAAGGTGCACGCCGATCAGTTCAGGGCCGCGCGCGCTGTCGTTTCTGCGAAGTCCTGTCGACTTGCGCTGTGAGCCTGTCGCGTTCCATCGACGCACGCGCCATTCGCGATGCCACTTGCCATCGACACGACGCCACGTCGGGAACAGACACGCACCGGCCGACGGGTTGCGCACGGCATAGGCCGCGCCCGATGGCGAGAAGCTGTCGCCGTCGTCGTTGCGTTTGCTCCAGCCCGCGGCGAATCGCTCGACGTCGGTCTTGTCGTGTAGCCATGCATCGACGCCGGCGAGTGAGCGAACCCCGCAATCGTGCGCGGTCTGTGGGTGAAGTGCTCGAGCACGCAACGCGGCGTGCACATCGTCGCCGAGATCGGCCGACTCGAATTCTTGAGCCAGCTCGTCATGAACACGGGCGCGCAGCTCGGTGGCCGTGGCTTCGACGTCGCGTCGTTGTGTGGCTTCTGCTTCGCGCTCGAGCTGCCGTTGCGCTGCTGCACGCTTTAGGCGTTCGCGCTCCACTTCGCTCATCGACGATGATTCGGGGAGGGTGACGCCGGCGAAGCTCGCCGCGACTTCGAGCGCGTCGCGGAACTCTCGGCCGTCGACCCATTGAATCAGGGCGATCGCATCGCCTCCCGTGGCACCACATGCAAAGCATCTGTATCCGCCATGGTCTTGGATGCTCAGGGCGCCGCCCTTGCTGTGGGATGGATCAGGACAGCGCCACTTGCCATTGACTCGCAGGCCGAGCCGGTGCGCAGCGTCGGCCGTCGACAGGCGTGCTTTGATTTCGTCGATGATTTCGGGTGGTGCTTTCATTGCTCGCCACCGGTCGCCGTGGCGATAGCTCGGCCGAGTTCGCGCACCACTGACTCGACGTCGTGCGGGTTCGTTTGGGTTCGCATTGTGCAGTCGATGGCGAGTAGCGCGATTTCGTCAAGGTTGCGCAGCGGGTACGCTCTGAGGAATTCGGCGCTGTGCGATGCCTCGAAGCTGACCTCTACCAGGTCGCGAACCGCATCGCGTATCGTCTGCACCGCGCATTCGACTGCTGTCACGCGTGTTTCGAGAAGCGCGTCACAGTCGTCGTCGTTGCATCGCGGTATCAGCGCTTCGGCGATGGCGTCGCAGAGGTCATCAAGTGTCGTCGTCGTTGTTTCGTTCATCTTGGGTGTCTCGGTCGGAAGTTGCGACCATGGCGCGTGCCGTCTAGCTTCAGGCTATCGGGCCGTCGTTCATGGCCTGGTGTCCGCGGCGCATCGATGTTGAAGATCGGTGCGTCGCACTTGGTTTTGCCTCAATGCAGCGTGTGGCTACCTCCGGAGCCCGGGCGCCATCTGCGCATGAAGGCGTCAACCTGCGATTGTCTCGGCTGGTAGGCCGACGCCTCGAAGAGTGTTCGCTCGGTGTTGGAGTTTGTGAGTGCGCACCATGTCAGCACGTCGAGCGCGGTCGCCTTGTGCCCAATCCAGAGCAGCGGCGCACGTGGGCTCGGCCTGTGGCCGTCGTTCAGGACTTCACGAACGCATGCCATGCACTCGACAGCGCTTGCCAGGTCGACGCCTGACAGCGGCACGGCTTCCAGACCGCCGAGCGGAGATTGACCACCGGTGCCGCTCGGTGTGGTCTCGTGTAGACGTTCGGCGATGGTCTGCGCGTAGTCGGTCGCAGACTTGCGCAATCCGTCATCGGCCCACCACTGGGCGATATTCTTGGCGCGTTCGTTCATTCGTCGGCGTTGGTCTCAGGTGCACCCTTGCCTGTATTCGCACGAGCTTGTCGCCGCTCCAATCGACCCAGGCCGATTCGCATGGCTGCACGCAGAACGGCCGCACGTGAGGCGTTGCCGGTCGTTGTGATCTCGGATTCGCCCGCAGCCCACTCACACATCGACTCCGCGCGTGCGAGGAAAGATTTCGGAACAAGAATTGAAAGCTGTGTCTGTCCGCTCATCGTATGGCCTCCCAGTCATAACAAGCATTTGCGCGGGGAATCGTACCGAATCGAGCGGATATATTCAAGGGCTGTTTAGGCGTTAGTTGCGATATACCTTCTAACTATGTTAAGCTACCGAACAGTAGCTTAACGATAATCCAGACCGTGGAACATTCATGCGCGCAATCCTCTACATTCGAGTCAGCACCCTTGAGCAGGCATCCGAGGGCGTGAGCCTCGACGCGCAAGAATCGCGCTTGGTCGCGTACTGCACGATGCGGGGGATTGAGGTTGTCGACGTCGTGCGCGATGAGGGCGTGAGCGCGGGCAAGGCGCTGGACAGTCGCCCCGGCGGTTCCCGCGTGGTCGCCGCGGTTCGCAACAAGGCCGTCGACGCGGTCGTTGCGTACAAGCTTGATCGGCTGTTCCGCGACGCCTCCGACTGTCTGTCGGTCACCCGTGCATGGGATGACGCGGGCGTTGCATTGCACCTTGTCGACCTCGGCGGGCAAACCCTCGACACGGGCTCAGCGATGGGCCGATTCTTCCTCACGGTCATGGCTGGTGCTGCGGAGCTGGAGCGCAACCTTGTTGCAGAGCGCACTGTCTCGGCTCTCGCGCACAAGCGCTCCAAGGCCGAGCGAACCGGGTACATCCCATATGGCGCCAAACTCGCCGATGACGGAGTGCGATTGCTCGATTGCCCAGACGAGCTGGCGACACTGGGTCGTATGCGAGAACTGCGCACGGAAGGTCGAAGCCTGCGGGTGGTCGCGAAGACACTGACTGCAGAAGGTCGACTGAACCGCAAAGGCAAGGCGTGGTCGCATGTCGCGGTGTCCAATCAACTCAAGGCTGAGAAGGGACCACGGGCTGCAGCATAGCTCTCAATGCTCGCAAAAGGTCAATCAAGCACCCAGCGCAGCGCAGGTAGCCTAAAGCGGACTGCAGCAAGCGCACCTACGATTCACCACAGGCAGATGCATGAGCGATGACAAGATCTCCACGCGGGCCGCGGCAATCCTCGCCGAAGCGGCTGAAGACCTGCGAAACGCCATCGTACGGATGGAACACGTATCCGTCGCGCTCAGCAAGATGGAACACGAGATCCCGATCACAACCACGGAAGGGAGCGCGCTCGCGAGATGTTCGCGGCAGAACTGGCTTCGTCTGATGGCGAATGGAGGGGCCAAGCCCGTCACGATGCCAAGGCAGACCGCGTCGCACATGTGGTCAACAGCCGACGTACGGTTCGTGATGGGCCTCGAGGTAGACGGTCGGCGGCCGTTCGATTGACGGACTAGTCCGGGTCGTGTCGGCGAACGAATATCAACGGACGGGGTTGGGCCGACGGCTTGCCGCTCAGCGCCATCAAGGCAAGCCCGTAACCCAGGATTGTAGCCATGTCGGCCGTGCTGTTGAGGACATCAAGAATGGTCACTGTCATGGTGTTCCTTTGTGGAATGACAGCGACCACTGTTTCACAGTCAGGACCCCAATCCCGATCGGCGGCAAATGTGGACCCCGATGAAACCTAGTAGTTTGATCGGCGGTTGAACTATTTTCGCCCCAACCATGCCCAAATCGCAAAAAGAATACTCGCGCGCAGCTCAGTTGCGCCCGGTCTTGGCCCATCGTGGCGACAAGCCACATAGCTTCCGGAACTGCGCCGCCGTGTCATCGGTCCTCAGCGCCCAAACTGCCGCGGCAGTGTGAATCACCCCTTTTGCTCGCTCGAGGTCAATTCCGAGATCACCAATGGTCTCCATGTCCTCGGCAACGTGACGCTCAAGGTACTCAACACGATCGCGCAGTCGTTCGGCCTCGGCCTCGAATGCCTCACGTTGCTGCGCGAGTTCGACGCGAAGATGCTCGACGGTTTGACGAAGGTCGTCGACGTGGCTCGAGCTATCTCCCAGTACCATGACCTGAGGACCGGTCTTCGTGAATTCAAGCCCGGTCTTTTGCACGGTCTCAGGACCGGTCTTCGTGACCGAAAGGGCCGGTCCTTTTGAACATGGCACCAGATATTGAGTCCGCCCGTCGTCAGTCTTGCGCCGCTCCAAGGTGCCCGCAACTGCACGTCTCCGGAGCTGCCGAGACTTGACGCCAAGCTCGGCGACAGCAGCGCTAACGTCTAACCAGCGTGCGAGTGCGACGACGTTATCAGATGGTGGCTTCATGATGGATTCGTGGTGCGAGGTGAGGACCGGTCTTTAGGCCCGGGCGCCCGGGCCGGTCATTTTCTGCGAGGACCGGTCCTCGCACCCTGCGGTGCTTTGCCTACACGATCAAGAATCTGGCAGCTTTGGCCTTCGACCTCGACGAAGCCAAATGGCGAATCGAATGAGCACCGCGAGAGCGGCTAGGGTACGAATCACATCGAAGATTATCAGCGCAGTGAGCATGGCGAATCCTGGGAACGGGTGAAGGTCTGCTCACCAGGGGAAGCCGATAGGCTATCAATTGGGCTCGACGATCTTTCACGGGTCGATTGCCCTAGAACGCAATGCTCATGCGGTGCCCGCCCATTCGCGCGTTCGGTCAAGTGGTGAAATCATGAGGGACATCGACACCCCCACCACCACAAGGTTCGCCATGACCGCCGAAGTCGTCCTAGCTCAAATCGTCATCCCTACGCTTGCGATGCTGGTTCCATTTGCCGCCATCGCCTTCAAGCGAGCGCTTGACCGTCGAGACAAAGAAGGGTGACCGCGCCCAGCTTGTGTGAATCATCGTCGGGCCCGTGACCCTTGGGAACGCTAATTCACACATCAACAAGCCGACGTCTTGTCGGCGCTCAAAGCGAGCTGTAATCGTCGCTGAAGAGCGGTCCTGTATTGCCGGTATACATGAGTGTATACACTGATGTATACTCGTACCGAAAGAGCCGGTTCGGCTCAAGACAACCCAAGCGATCCAGGGGGACGCGATGAGCAAGTTCAAGATCACACCACTGCCAGATGACCCGGTCAGGACGCCGCAAAAGATGGACGTCGTCGTTGCCGCGTGCGTGCTGAGAATGCACGGATTAACCCAAGCCGAAGCGGCCGACAAAGTCGGCATGAGCGAACGCTCATTGCGCAAATACGAATCGTGCTCGTGGTGGCCACAGGTTCAAGAATACGCCTACGACGAAGAGTTGGACGCCACACGCATCGCAGCCCGCGCAGCCTTCCACCGCTTGCTGAAAGCTGACGACGGGCCGACCGTGCGCTTTGCACTTGAGCGACTGATCGCGGAGTTCGCGCCACCTGCTACGCGGGCGAACGTGATGAGCGATGTAACCGTGCACGTGTCCGGTGGACCGCTCACCGCAGACGGGTATTGAGCGCCACTCTCGGCCACGTGAGGGCCCAGGGGGAGGGGGGTCGTTTAGGGAGACAAAAACATCTGGGTGGTACTTGGTCAGGACGCCGCAAAAGATGGACGTCGTCGTTGCCGCGTGCGTGCTGAGAATG
>OJDU01000268.1_pt1 | contig 11903 bp, 4 predicted proteins | sample 1592771 | NCBI WGS metagenome assembly OJDU01 (sample SAMN05416864, study PRJEB24817) | seawater metagenome | isolation source: Sea water | place: Canada:Atlantic | collected 2013-11 | reverse complement strand
TCTAGTAGTGTGGCGGAACGGTACAATACACTGGATGATGTGGATCTTGGGTGTAAAGATTTCACTCAAGTTCGCGTGTTTTTGGGACTAGTGTTGCCGCTCAATGCGTGCACAGACGCTCAAGACGTATGTAGAGGTCAAGAGGGATGCTCAGACCTGTGTCTCTGCTACCATGATAGATCTAGTAGTGTGGCGGAACGGTACAATACACTGGATGATGTGGATCTTGGGTGTATTGAGATGGCGTTGCCATCCACGCTGGACGATCTACAGTCCGATAAGTGAGGTTGATGATGTATATGTTCATCATAACATTATCTACCTTATCATAGCCCTCCCAGACGAAACTATCTATCTAGTCTAGTAGCTAGTGAAGTTTGACTATCTATCTAGTCTAGTAGCTAGTGAAGTTTGCAGTGATATATGTCCGGGTCGTTGTTGGACTAACTAAAGATAGTTTGTTCGTTCAAGAAACGTTGAAAACTTGAATACATTTATCGAGGAAACTCGATTTCGAAGGAAAAGTATAAAACCTTCATAATTTTGTTGTAGTTCCGAGGAATGCACAAGAACCTCGGGTTTGAAGGAAAAGTGTAAAACCTTCATAGTGTTTGGTGTAGTTTCGAGGAAGTCACAAGAACCTCGAGTTTGAAGGAAAAGTATAAAACCTTCTATGGAATGATTGTAAAGTTCTGAGGAAGGATGTTGATAAAAACCTCAGTGTTGAAGGAAAAGTTGTAAAACCTTCTGTAAAATGTTGGTATTGAGGAAATTGATATTAAAAACCTCAAGTGCGAAGGAAAGATATAAACCTTCGGTTGTTGAGCGGACGTATGACATACGTCGGTTGATAAATTTTTGGAAGTAAAAAATTGTTGGTTACGAGGAATTGTGAGATATCAATATTGACTGATTGATATGTAAAAACTTCGTGTCTGGTAAAAATGTTGTACCGTGAATACGGTATATGTAACATGGCCATGTTTTTGTATATACAAAAAACCAGAGGTTTGATGGTATTATCAGGCCATCAAAGTTGAATTGTGGGAAAACACTACAAGGGTACATGTAATTGTCAATGCCGTGTATAGAATGCGACAGTTATTCTATACACGTTGTACCACTTGGGAAAACCACGTTATGTAATATGTGATGCATCTATATAATTTTGACATTTCTCGGCAGAAGTGGATGCAAAGTGTATAATAGGGAAACTGCCGTAGAATACAGCAGGGAAAAACCCTATAGTTCGACATCTGCCATGTCCGTCATGAGTAATGATTCGAAATGATGGTGTTTTGGGCCGCTCAACTGTTTCGTACCCATGTCTGCCACCATATGCTCTGTAGAGCAATGTCGAATTGTAACTGTTTTGTTTTGGTGTTCCTCGCTTACGCGAGCATGACGGACACCGAAATGGAGATTGCGTTGTGTTCTCGTACCGTTTTTCCACCATGTTACGGCGTTTTGAGAATCGCATAGAAATGAAGTCGAAGGTTGTGTAATGCCAATCTCTTGCATTAGGTGTCGCAAATGGAGGATATATTTTAATCCGTCCGAACCTGCTATGACTTCACTCTCCGAAGTCGATAAGCTGACCAGGCTTTGTGGTATTGACTTAAATTCAATGGGAGCGCCATTTAAGGTGATTATGACGCAACCACGCGAACGGTAACCTCGTTCTTTACCGAAATTCGCATCTGTATATATCCGAAGGATATTTTTGTTATGGTTTAAGGTTGCAGTTGGTGCAAACCCATTTGCAAGTTTGTCTTGCACCGAGAAGTTAGATATGTCTTTAGGTAGTTTTGTGCATATACCATGATATGGTCGCGCAGTGACATAAGCTAAAACTCGACGTGCAAATTGCATATGTGTTTTGGTCGGTGCTTGCATGTCTGTTGCCAGCAATGATGTCGCATATATTATACTTGGAAATGACCAAGTCGCTATATAAGTTAAACATCCACATATTTGCAGGTACGTTTTGCGATCTTCTGGTGACAATAGGGCACCATGAAGTTGTTTATCACTTGTATATAAACCTGGCGGTAAGGGAGTTGTTAACTTAGGGTTTGGAGTGATTCGAAATCGTTTTTGTAGAGTTTGAATAAAGTCTGCTTGGTGAAATCCAATACAGTTGGTTTTAGGATTTCGAATGATAGTCAAACCAATACAGTGTGTTAGTGGACCAAAGCCACATGAACCAAATTCACGGTTCATGGCTGTTTTGAACGCTTCTGAGCACTCAGGCGTAGCCCGTATGCTAATGTCGTCTACCCAAACAAGAACGAGTATTCCCGGTTTAAACCACAGTGTTGGGTCTGCTTGGGATCGTGTAAAGTTTAGTTTGGTGAGGAACTTTGCTAGAGTTTGTTCAAAGTTGTATGGTGCTTGTTTCATACCATAAATTGACCCGATAACTTCGTAGACGATGGTATTACCATGTTCGTCACGTGGTGATATGTCTTGGGGAAAACACACGAGGATGCGTTGTACGTTTTTGAATTGCTGTAGCGGACTTTGAAGGAAGGCCTGTGGGACGTCTCCCACTTCTAGCCTTGGATAAGCCGCTAGGTCTAGAGCAAGGAATAAACGTACAGTAGCAGCTCTGGGTGTATGTGAAGATTTGTAGAGGTAGTGTATACCATATAGATCCTTTTTCCCATTGAAGACACATCTTAGCTTTGCTTTTTGAAAGCGTGAAGCTATGAGCTTTATAGAATATAAGGCTGTTAAGGTGTGAACCTTTTCATTTGGTCTTATGTTGGTATGTGAGAACACGGCTATTCAATATGGTCAAGGTGTGATATAGTACTTCCTCATTATTCACTATCTATATGGGTAATGTCTATGATGAAGTTCTAGCTCCGACTCCTATCTCCAGTTACTTTTCGTAAGGTCCCTACGCACATAATGCACTGTGATACATCCTCCTTAACTACTACCTATATGGGTGTTGCCTATGACTGATGTTTGCTCACAACAGTTACCTCTTGCCCATCGAGTCCCTAAGCACACAATGCACCATACGACTCTTGCAGGACTATTGCTAGCCCTATCCATTGTTCAGATGTAAGCTGCTTAACTGCTTAGTCTGTATTGATACACTTCTACTAGACTGCTTAGATGCTTAATCCTATAATGCCGTCTAGCTTCATTAATTCTTTCCATCTCATTACAATCAAGTTTTAAACATCGGGTATACCTTCGAATTGGTTATGGGCCCAGACGATCACTGATCGTAAGGGCAGTAGTTTGTCTAAAGTACGCCAAGCACCTGCAAGATTCGAAGAATCAGATCGAGTTGTTCCGCACACACACTGTCATCAGCGATAGTCACGGACTAAAAGTTCTGCTATAACGGTATTTACACCCGAGCGCTTTTCCTCTCTCCCCTCTCTTGCACACACACTAGTATAACTACACACAGGATTTGGTGTTAACACAGCCACTAAATTCACGACAAATTCATTACAACAGCGATGGCTTCAATTTCAACCGAGAATTCGCCCAAACTAGTCCAGCCCAAATGGGATGGACAATCTGAAACTTTCTTCATCTTTCGTACGAAGATGACAAGTTATCTGGTACGACAAGATATCGTAGCTGCCGTGCCTCAATTAAATAAATGGAACCTCACTCTAGCTGCTGGGAATCCAGGCAAAATCGCTAAGGCTAAAGCTTACGTCTGTCTATGCGATTCGCTTGATGATTGGCTTCGCGAAACAATATTTGCACAGCATGACCAAGGCAAAGCTGCTGGAGAACGTTTAGAAGAAACGTTAGATCCAGACGCATTATGGCTTTCCATTGCTCATCATGCCAAGGGACACATACCGGAGATTCGCGGCGAAGTGTTCCAAGATAAGCTCACGACGTGGGAATGGCCATCACTAGGTTCATATACGGAAGAAGTTAACGAGGCAATTAGGGAATTACGCTTGCTCCATCAGCAGGCCGAATTCTTAAAGAATGCATCATACCCATTTACTGAAGCAATGGCATGCACAGCATTCAGACGAAGAATGCCTGAAGTCTTCCAACATGATTTCTCAAGTTATGAATCTACAAGTACGCTCGCAGAATTGGCCAAGAGAGCACAGATGGACGCCCATCGCTTTGACAGAAAGCGAAATTCTGGACCAAGTGCATTGCCAGGTCATGTAAATTCTTTTAACTCGCCACCGCATAGCTCCGGCGACGCCGCATCTCAAACTCTGATGAAGGCTATGTTAGCGTCTCAGCAACAGTTAAAAGAGGCTCAGCTTCAGGTAAATTTGCTGGCAGCCAGGCTTGGTCTCGACTCATCCCAATCTAGCAGCGGACCGCCTAAATCTCGAAACCGTGTACATGTGTCACCTAAACGTCGGATGGACCAAAGCCTAGGACCGCCTTTTCCGTCTGCTGTTTGGTGTGCTAATCATGGCTGGGGTAGTCATACCATCGCCCAATGCAAGCTCAACGGTCAACAGTCGCCACAGCAATCCATATCTCAAGAATATACCTGTGTACGCAATGCTGATGGTACGTACAGTCCTAGTCCTGTCTCTAAAGGCATGATGGCCTCGCAGACGATTGCAAACCTACGGGCTCTCTTAGCAGGACAAGCGGATATTGATAATAGCATCTATATTGATACAGCCGCCGATTTTAGCTGCGCAAACCAATTGGATGGATTGACTGAGATCCGTAAACTGTCGGCTACCGACCAGGTCTTGATTGAAGGTGTTGGTAGCGACGCGTCGCCAATACGCATGACTCATATTGGCGTTCGCAAACTCAGCATTGATGGGAACCAGTTTCGTGAGCCCGTATATTTCAGTCCAGATATTTCGTTTAATTTGGCGAGCACTGATCAGTTGGCGTCTGTTGGGTTGTCTATATATGTTGATGCGGAATCTGCCAACCGTCAATTATATTTGATCCCCAATAACACCAAGCGGATGGTGCCATGCGAACGGGTACACAACATTTGGAAAATACCGCAGTCAATGGTAGCGTCTGCCTTTCCTGCCAAGTTACGTTCTTCTTCTGCCCGCAATGCGGATTTACGGTCTTCGAGTATGGATTCAACTGTCTCACGTTCTCTGTCACAGCCTGCCCTCGTTGACAGTCCTCTATCTGATATGTCAACCATCACCGAAGAAACTGAGATTCCAGACACTAGCAGAGCATTTCATGTTACTGCTGATGGTACAGACCCTGCGGGGGTGACTAATCCTACATTTGCTATGAATGAGTCTGCCACGTTACCGCACTCAGCATCTCAGGAAGTACATTCTCTGGCGCCTACCCCTGTACTTTCCGATGAGCCTGCAACGTTCCTGCAATCCGCATCTCAGGGGGTGGCTACATCAGCATCTCCGGGAGTGGCTACTCCGCCCGCAATTTCTAATGTCATCCCTGTAGATTATACCTTTTTTCGATCCCAATTAGGTAATCCATCTCACGAACGTTGTCTCAAGGTGGCACACAGCATGAATGTTAAACTCACTAATATTCGAAGTGGGATTCAATCAATGACCGATGACATGAAAATTGCGAATCAAGCGTGTCGACCCGTGCGTCCCATTGAAGGCCGGGCCTTACGGTCAAACGATGATGTGACCATTGTCAGTGATACCATCGGCGCGAACTTCCCGACCAGTGCTAGGGGCAATCGATATTTGCAAACTTGGACTCTCAGGCATGATCCATTCGCCTCTTATGCTACGGTTGCTACGGATCACACCGCCAAGAGCTCGTGGACTGGGTTCGAGACTTTTACTAAGGAAGCTGGGTTAAAAGTTCATCGTCATATGGTTAACAGTGGCATTGTAATTGCAACCGATAACGGCGTGGAGTACACTGGTCGTGATTTCACAATTCCATGCAACGAAGCTGGGATTAAACTCGTGACCAATACCGCTCATAAAAGTTGCAGTGGGTTATCGGGCATAGCGGAGAATGCTAACGCGCGCCTCCAACAACGTATGCGTGCGTCGATCAAACTTGCAGAGGACAATTTCCAAGCTTTCGGTACTGACGCCGAACTATACTGGGATTATTGTGCTAAATATTCAGCTCAGCAGAATCGTGCTATCTCAGCGGCATTGAATGGTACAATTGATTATAAACCGTTGTGTCGTACTCTCCCGACAGCATGGGGTAACCGTGGAATGGTCACTATTCAACCTACCGCACCGGCCCGCCTTCAACAACACAAGCAGCTTGCTGATAGGGCCGAACCAGGGCTGTTACTAAATTCTCAGGATGGCAAGTACCACATGCTTCTGTCTAATGGGCAAGTTGTCATCACCAGTGATGTTTGTTTTACTAGAGAGATGACCAAACCATCCCATCTTATTGAATCCTTACAAGACACGACGGGCAAATTGTTCAATGTTGGTGATAAGGTGTCTATCACTTGGCCAATGGTGAAAACTGCGTGGGACGCCCAAGTTTTAGGTATCAATTCTCGTGCTGGAACGTATAGTGTTTTCTATGAAAGTGATCAGTCAGTTTTTACTCACTTAATCGACCAAATTCCCCAGCAATCTGTCCGGGTACTTGCAGCTCGGCGCCAGGCTCCATCACAATCAAGTCTAGCGTTTCCTCATCCATCTGTTGCTGAATTCATTACTGATACAGGAGACATTCGCGCTGATTTGCTTACCGGTGAAATTTCTCCTGCAGCACTAGGCATTGTAGGGACTCTTCCTCAATATACACCTGCAAACGCACCTCAATGTCCATTAACCGTTCGTCAAGCCTTATCCAGCCCTGATGCGGTTAACTGGTTACTCGCAATTATTGAAGAAATTAGCAACCACTATACTCCGACAAAGCGCAAACCCACGTTTAAACACACCACAGAACGTCCCGAAGGCCGTGTTCTCAATTTGACTTGGGTCTTTACGTTGAAGTTTAACGGGGACAAGTTATGCCGTTACAAAGCGCGTGTTTGTGTGGCAGGCTATGACCTTACTCAGGGGATAGATTTTGACTGCAGTTACGTCGGTTCAGCCCCTATTGGTGACTTACTAATGATCGAAAGTTTAGCTGCAGCACTGGGCTTAAGTATTTTTGAATCTGATGCCAAACAAGCGTACACGAGTGTTGATATGCCGGCGTCGCCTTCTGGTAAACCCGTTATTGTCCGCGCGACTAATGGTACACGCATCTTTCAACCATCTGGGCAACCATATTGGCTGCAACTAATTATGGCGCTGTACGGTCATCCCAGCAGTGGATTTGCGCTCGCTCGCAGATTACATAATCTTCTTCTCAACCGTAACCTTGCGGATGATGATGTACGGTGCCCATTTGTTTTCAAGCAATGTGTTACGCAACCTGTGATTTTTAAAGCTGTATTTGACAAGCAATCTCCATACTATGGCAAAGCATGTTGGCTATGGATTTACAATGATAATCTCCGCTTGTATATCTCTCCAGACTGTGCACAAAACATTTTTGATATCTTCCATGAATGGCTCAGCAATTATTTTGAATTAACTGGTCCGACCGTCCCTCTTCACACTGTTGAACCACAATCCTGCCTAGGTATGCAAATTGACTATTCTAATAACACCACTAAATGTTCTATGAATGCATATATTGACAAACTTCTTAGCTATGCCGACATGGAAGATTGCAATCCTTCTAATACTCCATTACCTGAGTCATTTCAACTACATGCATCGATGGGTCCCACGAATGATGACGAGCGACAGGACGTGATTACCAAGGTTAACCAAATTTTTCGTGGGGCCATTCAACGTCGCTATGGTTATCCACTTACCACCTGGGATGAGATTAAGCAGTTTTATGCTGCACATGTGAGTAGCATTGGTTGGCTTACCAAGCAATTATGTCCAGTGTTAGCATGTCCGCATTCGATATTAGGCAGAGCCATGCATAATCCATGCACGGAAGCATTTATCGGTCTTAAAAGGGTATATCGCTATATCAAAGGCAAACGTGATGTACTCCATCTAGTCTTCCCCCATACTAATCAGTATCTTTACGGTCAAGATTTCCCCACATTTCATATGCAGTCGGATTCGAGTTTTGCTGACGATCCCACTGATCGTAAATCGCAGGGAGCTTATCTTGGACGCCTTGATAATATGGCTCCCGCTTACTGGACCAGTACAAAATCTTCCCGTGTCTGCACGAGCACTACGCATGCAGAAACCTGTGCTGCATCAAGTGCTTGTAAACAGATTCTATATGTTCGAAACTTGCTTGACTTCTTAGGAGTGCTCAATCCCGAGCCCACTGTTTTAGAACTCGACAGTTTATCTACTGTATTAACATCTGGAGCACCTATTCGTAAATTCACACCGAAGTCCAAACATTTTCATATTGATGATTTGTTTATGGTTCAATGTGTTGAGGATGGCCAAGTGACTATTCGTCACACCGCTGGATCATTTCTTGATGCAACTGATTGTGGTTTTCCAGTCGATGCCTTGACAAAGAATTTGACGCCGTCTATTCTGGAACGATATTTTCCATCACTCACGGGACCAATTGGGGGTGGCCACGCTTCTCGTTCATTCAATTCAATATGATCCAGCGGGGGTGAACACGGCTATTCAATATGGTCAAGGTGTGATATAGTACTTCCTCATTATTCACTATCTATATGGGTAATGTCTATGATGAAGTTCTAGCTCCGACTCCTATCTCCAGTTACTTTTCGTAAGGTCCCTACGCACATAATGCACTGTGATACATCCTCCTTAACTACTACCTATATGGGTGTTGCCTATGACTGATGTTTGCTCACAACAGTTACCTCTTGCCCATCGAGTCCCTAAGCACACAATGCACCATACGACTCTTGCAGGACTATTGCTAGCCCTATCCATTGTTCAGATGTAAGCTGCTTAACTGCTTAGTCTGTATTGATACACTTCTACTAGACTGCTTAGATGCTTAATCCTATAATGCCGTCTTAGCTTCATTAATTCTTTCAATCTCATTACAATCAAAGTTCTACCCATTGTGTAGACCTCGAGTTGGTTATGGGGACCAGGACGCACGCCCTGCGCGCGCACAACTCTGCATACATGTAGCATACAGTTGCGTGAGATCGATCGAAATTTTCACGCACAGTAATGTAAAATTGATAAGCTGGCGTAAGTTCAAATTTCTCACGCGATGACACTAACTTAAGCTTTACGGTACATCTCTAATCTTGACATGTATATTTCCCCATCCATAATTTATACAATTTTTTTTGATCTATCTACACAAAATCTCAAATCTAATCCTTCAAAAATTTCCTTAAATCATTCTTCTTAACTGTTCTTCTATTATTCTTCCTTGACGTTAAATTTCTAATAAAACGGGAAAGCTGGTATTTTATAAAAATTTGAATACACAATTTATTTCAAAAATATATACAAGTCGAATACTCAATGAGCCCACCCACCGATTGAGAATTTTTCTTTTCTTCTTCGATAAGGTAACAACCTGCTGAATGCCTCAAAGTGTAAATTCTTCTTCCTACAGTCATATCCAACTGCCGTGTCACACATAAAAAACAGCCTATTTATTCTATTAAGTTGTAAAATGCTCAATGTCAAATCTATAGCTATAAACTACACAGTGCAACTAGTTCACACATGAAGACACAGAGCTATTTGGCGAATCCTTACACTACTGCCATCAACCCTTCTACCATTCTCAACAAATGCTTGTGGCTCTTGCCATTGGTCGTAAACATCCCTGGGCAAAACAAATATGTAGTCCATCCTATCTACTGTGGCCCTGATTGAATGAGCCCCTCTCCTTGGTGATACTCTCCTGCCCTGCTGGTGCCCCATCAGGGGTGGAGCGAATTTCTCAACCGCTCTGTTGTATCCCGGCAAATTGATTGTATGTGTTGCTCCAACAGTCATCTGGAACAGCCTACGATGCATTGCAGAATCAATTGCTGGGAAAGTCCTGTAGTCTGGCTCGTAGTAGACATTATCTTGAACTGAAGCAATATCATCAAAGGCATGAAATGAGCAGTGTTGGATAATATTCTCTGGTAGGTCCAATCGAAACGTATCTCTACTTCCAAGCACCTTACAGTCAAATACACCACCGCGGAGAAGACGCTCGTGTGCCAATATTTCAAATGTTTGCCCTCGCGCGGTTGCCATTGAAGCTACACCTTTTGTCTCCTTGACGAAGTTAATTCTAGCCCAATGGACATCCTGGTTTCGTTGTTGCATAACCAAGGCTTCAATTTCTTCCGAAGCCCACATCACAGAAGACTCTTTGTAGTTGGCGGTTGGAACGCAAACGTGAAGCGCTAAATGTCCATCCTCAACTGACAGATTATCTATTTCCGCAACGCGATTGATAAGTTCCTGAGTATTTTTAATTCTTGCAACAGCTTTCTGTATAAGAGCATCTGTGGGCTGTTGCTCTTTTGAACTGAACAAGAAGCGAGCAACACCGCCAAATTTTCTGAAATATCGCATTAGCTCAACAAGGTTTTTCTGGGGTTGCATATTTGTTGCAAACAATTCAATCTCAAACCAGTTCCACACAGGCATGAAGAATCGACCCGTTTTATCCCGCTCCATTAAAGTTTTCATGTACTGTTGACAATTTTCCTTTTTCGTTGATGTTGCGACAACCATATTACAGGCACACACCCGCGGGACGTCCTTGTCAGAAGAAGTGGCATCATAGAGAATCCAGGTCGTTTCGTCAACCCTTACATCATTGTAGTAGTTAGAACCATAAAAAACAATCTGGTCGCAACATGCGCAAACTTTTCTGTTTCCGTCAAATATGTACACCCTACCCTCGACCGGTCGAGCGAGAATAATCCGCTGAACACTTTTTGACCGTAGGAAGGCAATAAAATACTGAAGAAACAGAGACTTGCCAATACCAGGAGTGCCAACAACAGCTGAGAGTTCACACTTGAATATTTCCTCTGCCAAATCCTGATAGCATTGTCGAACAAAGATGTTCTCTGATTGTTTTCGCTTTCCAAGACGAGGCACTTTAAAAATAGTTCCAACTGAAGGCACAGTTCTAGGAAGTGCCTTCCAAAACTCAACCGCTTCATCACTATCTCGAAGTTCTGAGAAGAATATTGAACATCAGGAAAAATTATCAACATTCACAAGAACAAACTACACAGGCAAGGACATACCAGATACAAAGCTCTTGTCTAATTCGGTGCAAGAAATTGATAAGTAAGAGACACGTCAAGAAAACCCCACAACAATGTCAAGCAATACACACTCACAGTATAAATATCCCATCAAAACAACGAGCAGAATCCCAAGCCCGACCCATATTTCAAATTCGACGCTGGAGAGCTCGCGACGAAAGGGTGGGGTCGTTGCGAGTCGCCAGTCGTTGTAGCAAGAGCTTGCGTCAGCTCTTTTAATTCCAATATCGGTCAGTGAAGAAATGAATTGCTCCTCGGTCATCGCACACAGCTTCTTCCCATCCAGCTTAGAAAACGCGCTTTTGTGCTCACTCCAAATTCCTCCTTCGTGCTTCACAAACCAATCTTGTACATCGCTTGCACTCATATTTGCGCAATCCTCGTATGGCACGCTGTCGACAGGCTTCGATTTCAGATAACCGCCCAACAGCAACGCAATCACCATCCAACAAGCGATTACGCGTGTGAAGGGTGAGCTCCAACGCACAAAGTTTTGTTGATGCAAGAAAAGAAGAGCAATCAGACCCGTGAAGCCAAGAGCGAGGAGCACACCAGCGAGAGTGAACCCATCCATCACGAGCATTGAGGTGTCCATCCTTCCTCCCTCCCTTCCTCCCAGAAGCGTGTGTGGTGTGCACGTGTGTGTTTGCGGTGAGTGTAAAGATCAACATCAGCAACTACATGTTGTGCCTGTCTCTTATACACATCTCCGAGCCCACGAGACCTCTCT
>OJDU01000267.1_pt1 | contig 11914 bp, 9 predicted proteins | sample 1592771 | NCBI WGS metagenome assembly OJDU01 (sample SAMN05416864, study PRJEB24817) | seawater metagenome | isolation source: Sea water | place: Canada:Atlantic | collected 2013-11 | reverse complement strand
TCGTCGGCAGCGTCAGATGTGTATAAGAGACAGGTTCTTACCATGGCCTCTGTAATGCCTGTAAGATTAGTAATAAAATATGGAATTTTTTGTTCTGGATTTACCAAGGAAGTAAACTCATCAATTATTTTTTCACCATCAAAAATGAAGATTGAAATTTCTGTGATTTTCTGACCTTTGTAACCATTTCCAGTGGTCTCTATATCAACAACTGAGTACAAGCTTATGCAATTTGATTTTTAAGATTAGCTATGGTTTCAGTAGGGTTATCACTTTTAAAAACATAACTACCTGCTACCAAAACATCAGCACCAGCCTCTACAAGTTCATTGGCGTTTTTGTTGGTAACTCCTCCATCTATTTCTATCTGGCAATTAGATTCAGAAAATTCAATTAAATGTCTTAATTGAGACACTTTTTTGTAGGTGTTTTCTATAAATGATTGTCCTCCAAAACCAGGGTTTACACTCATAATACATACTAAATCTAAATCTGCAATAATATCCTCTAAAACTGCAACAGGTGTGTGTGGATTTAAAGCTACACCAGCCTTCATTCCAGAAGCTTTAATAGCTTGAACAGTTCTATGTAAGTGTGTGCAAGCTTCGTAATGAACGGTTAATATTGTAGCTCCTAGATCAGCAAAAGTTTGGATGTATTGGTCAGGGTTTACAATCATCAAATGCACATCAATTGTTTTTGTAGCATGTTTGGTTATCGCTTTTAATACAGGCATGCCAAATGAAATGTTAGGAACAAATACACCATCCATAATATCGATGTGAAACCAATCTGCTTCACTCGCATTCACCATTTCTATATCTCTTTGAAGATTTGCGAAGTCTGCTGCTAATATTGAAGGTGCTATTAGTTTACTCATGATATAGGATATTTTATTTTTATAAAGTAAAAATAGGCATATTAAAAAGAAAACTCCTGAAGAAATTTCAGGAGTTTTTAATGTTTTATTGACAATGGTTTTACCCTAGGTAAGTCATTAAAATTTTACTTCTTGAGGTGTGCTTTAATCTTCGTATAGCTTTTTCTTTGATTTGACGAACACGTTCACGAGTTAAATCAAATGTTTCACCAATTTCTTCTAAGGTCATGGGTTGGTGTTCTCCCAATCCAAAATATAACTTTACTACGTCTGCCTCACGAGGCGTTAGCGTTTCTAATGCTCTATTGATTTCTATACGTAAAGATTCATGTAATAACTTTCTATCTGGGTTTGGTGATTCTCCAGAATTTAAAACATCATATAAATTAGAGTCTTCTCCTTCTATTAAGGGTGCATCCATAGAAACATGACGTCCAGAATTCTTCATGGATTCTTTTACGTCATTAACTGTCATATCTAACTTCTTGGCAATCTCTTCAGCACTAGGAGGGCGTTCATTTTCTTGTTCTAAGAAAGCAAACATTTTATTAATCTTATTTATAGATCCAATTTTGTTTAGAGGTAAACGAACGATACGAGATTGTTCTGCTAAAGCTTGTAATATAGACTGACGAATCCACCAAACAGCATAAGAGATGAATTTAAAACCTCTAGTTTCATCAAAACGCTTTGCCGCCTTAATAAGTCCTAAATTACCTTCATTAATTAAATCAGGTAAAGTTAATCCTTGATTTTGATATTGTTTTGCAACAGAAACTACAAATCGTAAATTCGCTTTTGTTAATTTCTCTAGTGCAATTTGATCTCCAGCTTTAATACGTTGTGCTAATTCAACCTCTTCATCAGCAGTAATTAAATCTACTTTTCCTATTTCTTGTAGATATTTATCAAGTGAAGCCGTCTCTCTGTTGGTTACTTGCTTTGTAATCTTAAGTTGTCTCATCTCTTTTCTGGGATTATATTATATTCTACGGTGCTATACTTATTATACGCAATGGGTAATAAAAATGTTACAAATTATTTTATAAAAATTAAAATAATCCGTTAATCTGAGAATCAATTCTATCTATAATGTATCCTAAATCTTCTTGTTTTTCAACAAAATCAAGATTATCTACATCAATAATTAATAGTTTGCCTTTTTGATAAGTGGTAATCCATGCTTCATAGCGTTCATTTAATCTACTTAAATAATCAATACTGATTGAATTTTCATATTCTCTTCCTCTTTTATGAATCTGACCCACTAATGTAGATATGTCTGCCCTTAAATAGATGAGAAGATCTGGCGGGGTTACTAATTTTTCCATCAATTCAAAAAGTGAACTGTAGTTATTGAAGTCTCGGTTTGTCATTAATCCCATTGCATGAAGGTTAGGAGCAAAAATATGAGCATCTTCATAGATGGTTCTGTCTTGAATAATATTTTTGCCACTTTTTCGTAATTCTAAAATTTGACCAAAACGGCTATTTAAAAAATAGACTTGTAAGTTGAAAGACCAACGTTCCATTTCTCCGTAAAAATCGTCTAAATAAGGATTTTCATCAACAGATTCGTAATGTGGTTTCCAACTATAATGTTTCGCTAATAATTTAGTTAAGGTGGTTTTTCCGGCGCCAATGTTTCCGGCAATTGCTATATGCATAGGGTTAGTTTCAAAAAATTAAAATGGGGATGTTAAAGATAATTAAAATTTATAAACTTGACCTAACTAAATTGTAAGTTTATACCCAATGCCTCTCACATTAATAATTTTAATTTTTGTGTCTTTTGAAAGCTTTTTTCTCAATTTAGTAATAAACACATCCATACTTCTAGCGTTAAAGAAATCATCGTTGCCCCATAATTTCTTTAAAATAAAAGACCAGTCCAATACATCATTTCGTTTTTCTGATAAGTGAAATAATAATTCTGATTCTTTATTAGATAGCAAAACCTCTTCATCTGAGAAATGAAGTGCTTGTTTGGTGTAATTAAAAATATAGTTGCCAATAGCAATTTTTGACGTATCCTTTTTAATTTTATTTTGATCTAGTAGCGCTTTAATTCTAACAATTAACTCCTCCATGGAAAAGGGTTTTTTTAAATAATCATTTCCTCCATGGTCAAAACCGTCTAAAACATCTTTTGTTTGAGATTTAGCAGTTAAAAAAATGATAGGAATAGAGGTGTTTTCTTTTCGTATTTCCTTAGCTAAAGTAAAGCCATCTTTTATTGGCATCATAACATCGAGTACTAATATATCCGGGTTTCTTTGGAGGTAATAATCATAGGCAACTTTACCATTAGGAGCATGATATACAAAAAAACCTCTGGTTTTTAGACTTTCTTTAAGAATTGGTGGATAACTGCAAGTTGTTTTTTTCTATTAAATTAAACTTTTAAGTTTTTTTTAAGTCTTATAGTTTTTTAATAAAATTACTTTTACACAAATTAATTAAATATAAAACTATGAAACAACTAACTACCCTAGCATTACTTTTATTTACTCTGGTTGCTTTTTCTCAAAAAAAGTTTGAAGGTAAAGCTACCTATATGTCTAAAAGAACTATGGATATGTCTCGTTTTGATAAAATGAGTGAGCAGCAGAAAAAACAAATGAAAGCGCGTTTCAAAAATTTTTTAGAAAAAACCTATACACTTAGCTTTAATAAATCTGAATCATCATTCAAAGAGAATGTAACTCTTGACGCTCCTGGGACCTCAGGACCAAGTTGGGGAAGAAGTAACGGACAAGGCTCTATTTACAAAGATCTTAAGTCTAAAGAAATGATTGAGGATGTAGAGCAATTTAGCAAACGTTTTAGAGTCCAAGAAGAGATGGAATTACCCAAATGGGAAATGTCTGGTGAAACTAGACAAATAGGACAATATACTTGCTACAAAGCCACAATGATAAAGATAGATAAGGAAATAGATTGGGGAAGTATTTTTGGCAGAAGAGGTAGAGGTGCTAAAAAGAATGATTCAACCAAAACAAAACAAGCTAAACCTCCTGTAAAAACTCAGTTAGTTACCGCATGGTATACCCCACAAATTCCTGTAAGTGCAGGACCTGAAAGATATTGGGGTTTACCAGGTTTAATTTTAGAAATTAATGCAGGAAGAACTACGATGCTTTGTACCGAAATTGTTATTAATCCTGAAGTTGCTGTTGAAATAAAAAAACCATCTAAAGGAAAAGAAGTTTCTAGAGATGAGTATGATGTAATGATGAAAAAGAAATCAGAGGAATTGAGAGAGCAATTTCAGAACAGAAGAGGCGGAGGAAGACGATTCTAAATTAAGAAAAAACAAAAATGAAAATAAAAAAAATAATTACACTAGTCATTTTCATGGCTACACTAATCACCAATGCCCAAATTAAATTAACTGGTGTTGTTAAGGATAGTATTGGACCCTTAGAAATGGCAAATGTAATTGCTCTAGATACCGTTGCTAAAAAAATTGTATCCTATGGTTTTACAGATGCCAATGGACAATATAAATTAGACTTACAAAAAAATACGGTTTATAACATTAAAATTAGTTACATAGGGCTAAAATCTGTTGATGATTATTTAAAAACAACAGATTCGGATGTAATTAAAAACTACAAAATGTCAAATGACAACATGTTAGATGAAATTACAATTGTATCTAAAATGCCTGTTCGAATTGAGGGCGATACCATTATATACAATGCAGATTCCTTTAAGAATGGATCTGAGCGAAAGCTAGAGGATGTCCTTAAAAAACTACCCGGTGTTGAGGTTAATGATGCTGGTGAAATTGAAGTTGAAGGGAAGGTAGTAGAGAAAATAATGGTAGATGGGAAAGAATTTTTTAGTGGAGACACTAAATTAGCTACAAAGAATATTCCTTCCAACGCAGTTGACAAAATTCAAGTGTTAAGAAATTATGGAGATGTAAGTCAATTAAGAGGAGTTCAAGACAATCAAGACAGAGTAGCTATAAACATAAAGCTTAAAGAAGGCAAAAAGAATTTCTGGTTTGGAGATGTTACCGCTGGGTTAGGAAATGCTACTAACGATGATTTGTACCTCTTTCAGCCAAAATTATTTTATTATACTCCAAAATACACGATTAATATTATAGGTGATCTTAATAATCTTGGAGATGTAGTATTGGATAGAAATGACATCAGAGGTTTTGGTGGTGGTTTTAGAAGTCAAAGCCCGTCAAATGGAACAAACCTAAGTATAGGTAGTGCTGGCCTAGGATTTTTAAATGCAAATTCAAGAAACGCCAATCGAATAGAAACCAAATTAAGTGCAATAAATTACAGTTACTCACCGACTGAAAAATTAGATTTAAGTGGGTTTTTAATATGGTCTAGCAATAGTAATGGTCAAAAAAATAATACCACACAAAGTTTTAATGATGACCCCTCTAGAAATGATTTTGTTCAAAGCCTAACAGATCAATTTAGTAACACTGGCTTGTTTAATTTTAGAAGTATTTACAAGAAAAACTTCAATAGCCAAGTAAATTATGATGTAACGGGAAGATTTTCTAACGAACGCAGAACAGATGATGTAAACTCACAAGTGTTGAGTGATATTTCAGAATTAGAAAAATCTACACCCTATAAAATTAATCAGAGTCTAAGTTATTTTTATACCATCAACGAAAAAAATATTCTTGCTTTGGAAATGAAACATCTTTTACAAGATGAAGACCCATTTTATGTAGCCTTATTAGAAAATGACCCTTTAAATAATAACACTCCAGAAGCAGATGGTTTTGATAGTACAGCAAACGTATTAGGTTTAGATACAGGCCTAGATTTATATGAGTTAAATCAAAATAGACGGGTAAAATCTAATCAATTAGATGCAAAATTAGACTACTATTATATTTTAAATGAAAAAAGTAATTTAAATATTGTTGGGGGTACCATATTAAGCAAACAAAATTTTGATTCTAGATTTTTTCAAGTGTTGGATAACCAAGGAACAACCTTAGATCCAATTCCTACTTTTGGAACAGATTTACAGACCGCTAACGACATAGAGTATAAATTTACAGACTTATATCTTGGATTAAGATATAGAGTAAAGTCAGGTATTTTTACTTTTAGTCCAGGGTTTACAGCCCATGCATACAATACAAACAATTCTCAATACGATACAGATTTCTTTAAAGACACGTTTCAAAAACTCCTACCTGAATTTAAAATGATCATGCAGTTTAAACGTAGTGAAAGTTTGACTTTTGATTACAGACAACAGGTTAATTTTACAGACGTAAATCAATTGGCTAAAGGGTTGGTAGCAAATGGGTATAATGCATTTTTTGCAGGAAACTCAGAGGTTATGAATGCTAGTTTACATAATATAAGTTTATTTTATAGAAGTTATAATCTATACAATGCAAGTAATGTTTTTGCTAGAGTAGCATATACAAAAACAATAGATCAGATAAGTACAGATTTTAATTTTGTACCTGGGTCTGTTGTATCTTTTAGAACCAATTTAAATTCTCCTTTCGATAATGAAACCCTTTCAGCTTTTGGTCGTGTAGGAAAAACATTCAAAAAAATAAGAACTTCTTTAGGAGGTAATTTCACCTATTCTAAAAGCTTTCAATTTTTACAAGGAAATGTAAATGAAAATTTATTGTACAACCATTCTTACAATACCAGCATAGGAACTAATTTTACAAAGGCACCTAATGTTAGTTTGAGGTATCGATTATCTTTTACAGACCAAATTAGTGGTAATAGAGACGACTTTAACACGGTTACTCACGTTCCATCCTTAAATTTTGATGCTTACATCTGGGATTCATTAACCTTTAAAAGTGATTTCTCTTTTAATGAAGTAAAGCAAGATGGTAATGTAACTAATTCATTTAAAATTTGGGACATGACGTTTGCTTACAGAAAAAATAAAGATGCGAAATGGGAGTATGAACTCATAGGAAGTAACTTATTAGGAACAGATTCTAGAACGAGTGTGAATGCAGGCAATATTTCACGATCTATTAATGAAACATTTATTTTACCGAGATTTGTGAGTCTTAGACTGCGATACCAACTGTAAATAATTTAGAATATTTTAAAAAAGCCTTTCTATTTCGAGAGGCTTTTTTATTTTGATTTGTAATTTAGCGATATGTCAGTAGCTACCTCAAAAACTCTTTTACCAGCTTTTTTTAAAACGCTAGGCTTGCTTTGGGGTTTTATTTTAACAGGTCTTTTTTTAGACAGCAATCTCATGCAACATTGGATAGCTGAACCTCAGTGGATTGCAAATACTGTAATGTTTATTGGGTTCTTTCTATGTTTTAAGAATGTGACTCCTAGAATTAAAGAACAAATGATTACAGCAGTTATTATTGCCGTTATTGGTGAGTACTTGTTTTCAATTGCATTAGGAATGTATACCTATCGTTTAGAAAATGTGCCACATTATGTTCCTCCCGGTCATGCTTTAGTATATGTTGGGGTTTTGTATTTTACAAAAACAGCTTTTACAAAGCTTCACAGACGTTTATTAGAGAAAATTTTCACAATTATTGTGCTTGTCTATGCTGCTGTATTTTTGATTTTTGAAAATGATGTTTTTGGTTTTTTGATGACTGTTCTCACGCTATTAGTCTTAAGGAAAAGACCTAGAGAGCGTTTGTTTTATTTGAGTATGTATCTTACAGTTGCTTATTTAGAAATTATTGGAACCAATTTTTTCTGTTGGGAATGGCCAAGTACCGCCTTTGATGTTTTTTCTTTTTTACCAAGTGCTAATCCACCAAGTGGAATTAGCTTCTTTTACTTTGGATTAGATTTGGGATGCCTTTGGTTGTATAAAAAACGTCATACATCTGCCTGGAAACGCATGAAAAATCAGCGATTATTGAGGTTGAAATAGAAAAACCTAAAGATTAAATGCTTCCTTAACCTTATTTACATAATCTAATTTTTCCCAAGTAAATGTTTCTACTTCTTGAGAAATAGTTTCACCCATTGGATTTGAAAACGTCACTGTTTTAATTTCTGAGGTTCTTCCCATATGTCCATAGGCTGCAGTTTCTGAATAGATAGGCGTTCTTAGTTTAAGACGTTGTTCTATAAAGTATGGTCGCATATCAAAAATAGTTTCTACTATTTTACTAATTTCACCATCGGTCATATCTATGTTAGCGGTCCCATAAGTTTCAACATTAATACTCGTAGGTTCAGCCACACCAATGGCATAGGAAACTTGAACTAAGACCTCTTTACATAGGCCAGCAGCCACTAAATTTTTAGCAATATGCCTTGTAGCGTAAGCACCAGATCGATCAACTTTTGAAGGGTCTTTTCCTGAGAATGCGCCACCACCATGTGCGCCTTTTCCTCCGTAGGTATCTACGATAATCTTCCTTCCTGTTAACCCCGTATCTCCGTGAGGTCCTCCAATTACAAATGTACCTGTAGGATTAATATGATACGTGATATCATTTGTAAATAATTGTTGTAAATGAGTTGGTAACTTAGCAATAACTCTAGGGATTAAAATAGTTTTGATATCAGCTTTAATTTTGGCAAGCATAAGTTCATCACTTTCATTAAAATCGTCATGTTGCGTTGAAAGCACTATGGCATCAATTCTTTGAGGTTTATTATCATCAGAATATTCAATAGTCACTTGAGACTTTGCGTCTGGACGTAGATATGTAATCTCGTTATTCTCTCTTCTTAATTCAGCCAATTCAATTAGCAATCGATGCGATAATTCTAACGCCAATGGCATGAAGTTTTTAGTTTCATCGGTAGCATATCCAAACATCATCCCTTGATCTCCAGCACCTTGTTCTTCTTTTGAAGCTCTATCTACTCCTCGATTGATGTCCGGTGACTGTTCATGAATAGCTGAAAGCACCCCGCAAGAACTTCCGTCAAACATGTATTCACTTTTAGTATAGCCAATCTTATTAATAACATCTCTAGCAATCTTCTGAACATCTAAATAGGTTTTAGATTTCACTTCACCAGCTAAGATCACCTGTCCTGTAGTAACCATAGTTTCACAAGCCACTTTAGATTCAGGGTCAAAGGCTAAAAAATTATCAATTAAAGCATCAGAAATTTGATCTGCTACTTTATCAGGGTGCCCCTCAGATACAGACTCTGAAGTAAATAAATATGACATAGTTTCTCTTTTAAATTATAGAGAAATTTGGTCTGATTGGTCGTTGAAAGTAGTAGTGAATTACTGCTTTAGCATTTTTTGTTTCCTGAATTTTCAGTACAAAGAGGTTGCAATCAGTCAAATTTTTCCTCTAATTAAGTGACAAATTTACACTTTAAATATAAAATGTGCACTTAATTATAAATTTATTTCACAGATAACTCATTTAAATTGTGATCTCTTTTATAGATAATTTAATTTAACAGCACTATAATTACGAAATGTATAAAAATTAAAAAAAAACAAGGTAATAGTTGGAAATTAAATTTTTCTGACTGAATATTTGCGTATCAAAAGTTCAAATACTTATTGAATATTGTTATCAAGAAAGGTTGAGGGATTAGACCCATTGACGCCTTAGCAACCCTTTGTTTTTTAGTAAACAAAATAAATAATAAAGAAGGTGCTAAATTCTACTTCATACCACTTGCTATTTTAGTAAAGAGTATTTAAGATAGATAACTCAAGCAAAATTACATGTGTAATTTTCTATGATTTCTTTTTAACATTTTTCTTATAAGCAACTCTTTTAGAGTTGGTTTTTTTGTCTTTTAAATATAAATTATTTAATCATTCAAACTAGAAAAATGAGTACACAAAAATTTTCAACAAATGCATTACATGCAGGGCATGACGTAACACAAACAGCAGGAACTAGAGCCGTTCCTATTTATCAAACAACATCGTATGTTTTTAACAATTCTGAGCATGCAGCCAATCTTTTTTCATTAAAAGAACTAGGGTTTATTTATACCCGTTTAAACAACCCTACCAACCAAATCTTACAAGAACGTTTGGCTACCTTAGAAGGGGGTACAGGAGCTGTTGTATTTGCTTCTGGATCTGCCGCAATTGCCACCGGATTACTAACCTTACTAAAATCTGGAGACCATATTGTAGCTTCAAGCAGTTTATATGGTGGGACCTTCAATTTATTAAATGTAACCCTACCAAGATTAGGCATTACAACAACCTTTGTAGATGCCTCTGATCCAGACAGCTTTGCCGATGCCACCCAAGAAAACACGAGAGCATTCTTTGTAGAATCTCTTGGAAATCCAAAATTAGATGTTTTAGACTTAGAAGCTATTTCTGAATATGCTAAAGAAGCCAGAGTCCCATTTATTGTAGACAATACAGTGGCAACACCAGCGCTATTAAATCCTATTAAACACGGAGCTAATATTGTAATTCATTCGCTTACAAAATATATTGGAGGCCATGGTACATCTCTTGGAGGAGCTATTATAGATGCGGGTACTTTTGATTGGTCTAGTGGGAAGTTTCCTGAATTTACAGAGCCATCTGCAGGATATCACGGTTTAGTCTATCATGATGTTTTGGGTGCAGCATCGTTTACTTTTAAGCTTATTCTAGAGGGGTTAAGAGACTTTGGTGGAGCCTTGAGCCCAACAAATGCTTTTCAAATTCTTCAAGGTTTAGAAACCTTAGAACTTAGGATTAAACAACATTCAAAAAATGCATTAGCATTAGCCACTTGGTTAGAAGCACAGGAGGAAGTTGCTTGGGTAAATTATCCAGGTTTAGAGTCGAGTAACTATAAGGAGTTAGCTAATAAATACTTGCCAAATGGACAAAGTGGACTGGTTACTTTTGGAGCAAAAGGTGGGTATGAAGCTGCAAAAACTATTGTAGACAATGCTAAAATATTTTCTCTTCTAGCGAACATTGGAGACACAAAATCTTTAATAATTCACCCAGCTAGTACTACCCATCAACAATTGACAGAAGAGCAACAACTTGCTGCAGGTGTTTCAAGTGATTTGATAAGACTATCTGTTGGATTAGAAAATATAGACGATCTCAAACTTGATTTAAAAGAAGCATTTTCTAAAATTCCTAAAGAAGTTTTAGTGTAAAAATTTGAATCAAGAACTGTCATACATACACGTTAATGATTTTACTACTCAGAGTGGTTTTCACATCTCAACCCTTCAATTAAGTTATCAATTGTTTGGTTTAGAACTGGGAACCGCTCCAGTAGTTTTGGTAAATCATGCCTTAACTGCAAACAGTTTAGTGGCAGGTGAGTATGGGTGGTGGAACCAGGTGATTGGAAAAAATAAAACCATAGATACCAACAACTTTACTATTATAGCTTTTAATATACCAGGAAATGGATATGATGGATTATTGATAGACAATTACAGAGATTTTGTTGCTAAAGATATAGCGAACATGTTCTTGTTAGCTTTAAAAAAAATGAGCATATGTAAACTGCACGCCATTATTGGGGGTTCTTTGGGTGGAGGTATTGCTTGGGAAATGGCGGTATTAAATCCAGTTATTGCTACACACATTATTCCGATAGCTGGAGATTGGAGATCTACAGATTGGTTAATTGCCAATTGCTGTATTCAAGAACAGTTTTTATTAAACTCTAGCAATCCAGTTCATGATGCTAGAATGCATGCCATGATGTGTTACAGAACACCAGCATCTTATAAAGCTAAATTCAATAGATCTATCCATGAAGAATTGAAGATTTTTAATATAGAAAGTTGGTTATTTCATCATGGAAAAAAACTACAGAAAAGATTTCAGTTAAGTGCATACAAAATGATGAATCATTTGTTACGAACAATTGAAGCAACTAATTCTGAAAATTACTTAGAAAATTTAAGTAAAATAAGGGCACATATTCATATTGTAGCCATAGATTCTGACTTATTCTTTTTAGCGGCGGAAAATAAAGAAACCTATAAGGAATTATCAAAAACATCTGTTGAAGTATTTTACAATGAAATTAAATCTATTCATGGGCACGATGCTTTTTTAATTGCTGTCTCTTATACACATCTGACGCTGCCGACGATC
>OJDU01000265.1_pt1 | contig 11970 bp, 13 predicted proteins | sample 1592771 | NCBI WGS metagenome assembly OJDU01 (sample SAMN05416864, study PRJEB24817) | seawater metagenome | isolation source: Sea water | place: Canada:Atlantic | collected 2013-11 | reverse complement strand
AGATGTAGAGAGGTCTCGTGGGCTCGGAGATGTGTATAAGAGACAGGTTTAGGATATAAAGAATCTAAACAACAACAAAGCGATGGCGAAAGTTATGGTGGTAGTGGATTTAGTACTAAATTAAAAGATGGTGGTGATTCTATGGAATTAGTAAAAGAATCTAAAGAATTAGTTTTAGAGGCATTTGGACAAGTAGTAACATCAGGTAATCCAAACTCATTAGCAGCACAATCAGGAAATATTATTCGTCAGATGATGGCTGAAAAAGAAGAAGAGAAAAAATTACCAATGGATGAAATGGAAGATGAAGGTACAGCAGTATCTTATTCAGATACTACATCAGAAGCTGCAAAACCTGATTTTGCCGATATCGACGGAGACGGAGATAAAAAAGAATCAATGAAACAAGCAGCTAAAGATAAAAAGAAAAAAGTGAAAAAAGAATCTATAGATAGTAAATTAGCGGAAATAGGAAAAGAAGCTGAAAAAGTAAAAATGGAAGCTCAATTAGACTTCTTACATGATCATATTCAAGAAAAAGTAGATAGAGTTAGTTCAATCCAAGAAGATGAAAATCTTAGTGAATTAATTGACAAGACGAAAATGAAACAAATGCAGAGAGAAATCAAAGATTTGGAAAGAAAGAAAATGAAAATGGAAAGAATCTATGAAAAATCATGTGGTTCAAAATATGCCAAAAAAGAAATGGTGGATGAAATGGATGAGGTAAGTTGGAATGAAAAAAACAATCCAACTCGTGGTGCCGCAGGTGAAAGAGATCCTAAACAAGTAGGACAATCAGTTTCTGCTTATGCTGTTAATGAAAGTGTTGATTTAAAAGATTTAATGAAAAATGGTAAAATCAATAATGATATTTTAGTAACAACAAAACCAGGTGCATCTAAAGATGAACAAATGAAAAATGCATTAAGACCTAAATCAATTGAAGACAATAGTGAAAATGCTGGTCCTGGAGCTAAACTCGTAAGATTTGCAGATCTAGCTGGTGGTGGTGATAAAGATTATAAAGTTGAAAATGGTAAAATAGTAGATGTTTCTTTAATCGAAGATAAATAAAATGAGCAAAAAGCTATTAATAGAAACTCATGCTATAAAGATATCTCCTTCCCAACTAATAGAAAACGTTAGTAAGGAAAGTGGAAATCTTTTGGTTGAAGGTATTTTAGCTACGGCTGAAGTAAAAAACGGAAACGGTCGTTACTACTCAAAAGGTCTATGGGATAGAGAAATGGATAAATACTCTGAATTAATTGAACAAAGACGTTCAATGGGAGAACTTGACCACCCAGAATCTACTGTAATTAACCTAAAAAATGTATCACATCTTATATCAGAATATTGGTGGGATGGTGATAATTGTATGGGTAAGATAGAAATTTTACCAACACCTTCAGGAAATATTCTTAAGGAACTAATTAAAAGTGGAGTTACAGTAGGTGTATCTTCTCGTGGAATGGGTTCATTAGAGGATAGAGGTGGAGTAATGGAGGTACAAGACGATTTTGAATTATTATGTTGGGATTTTGTTTCAACCCCTTCAAACCCTGGTTCTTATATGCATACCTTAAATGAAGGGAAAAATGTAATTACATATGATTACTCAAAGGTAAATAAAACAATACATGAAATTCTTTGTTCAAAAGGTTCATGTCCTATAACATAAATAATATTTCTTCGGACGCTACCGACGGATTTTATGCATAAAGCGCTCTTTTGAGCGCTTCTTGTGTCTTAAGATATTTTTACATACGTATGACCGCAATGTGTCATGAATACTTAGATATGGCACCGATATATATTATTCCCTATTACGATTCTTAATAATCGTATTTCACAAAAAAAATTTTGAGATTATGGCAAACAATGATTTGTTAAAAGAAGCAATCGCTGATGCTAAAGCTGTTAAAGAAACTGCTATTGCAAACGCAAAACTTGCTCTTGAAGAAGCATTCACACCACATTTGAAATCTATGCTTTCTGCAAAATTAGAAGAAATGGACAAAGAAGACGTTGACGAAGGATACGATAAGTATGAAGAAGACGACGTTAAAGAAGAAGTTTCTGAAGATACAGTAGAAGAAAAGAAAGAAGATATGGATGAAGCTAAAGAAGAGCTTGATGAAATTAACCTTGACGAGTTACTTGCTGAACTTGAATTGGATGAAGACGCTCGAACAGACGCTGAAGAAGAAGGCTACAAAGACGGTATGAAGGACGAAAAAGAGGACTTGAAAGAGGACGAACGTACGGATGCTGAGGAAGAAGGCTATTTAGATGGCGAAAAAGACGAAAAAGAAGACATGGAAGACAAAGACGACGAGGAAATTGACCTTGAAGATATGTCAGAAGATGACTTAAAAGGATTCATTGAGGATGTTATTAAAGATTTAGTAGCAGACGGAACAATTGAAGCAGGTGAGGAAGCAATGGAAGATGAAGAAGACATTGTAGATGTTGAAGACGTTGAAGACGTTGAAGACGTTGAAGATGTTGATGTTGATGTAGAAATTGATGAAGCAGTTGACGGAGAAAAAGGTGCTGGAAACGAAGATGGTGACAAAGATGACACTAAAATCGAGAAAGAAACTGAAAAAATGAGATTTAAAGAAGCATTAGATGAAATCGAAGCTCTTAAAGTTGAATTAAACGAAGTTAATTTGCTTAACGCTAAATTACTCTACACAAACAAAGTTTTTAAATCTAAAAACTTATCTGAAGACAAAAAAGTTAAAGTGCTTAAAGCATTTGACAAAGCGTCAACAGTAAAAGAAGCTAAAGTTATTTTTGAAACATTAAACGAAGGTTTAGTATCAAAAACAGAAGCTATTGTAAGACCAAAAGGTGCTGCATCTAAAGCAACTGGAACAATAACTGAAGCTAAAAAACCGATTATTGAAAGCAATGATGTATACAATCGTATGCGTAAACTTGCTGGATTAATTTAAATTATTAAAATAACCCTTAAAAAACTAAAAAAATGAGCTTAAATACTCTATTAGAAAGCGCGAACCCATATCAGTCTTTACAGTCTGACGCGGCTAGATTAGCTAGCAAATGGGAAAAGACAGGTTTATTAGAAGGTTTGAATGGTGCCCACAAAAACAATATGGGTCTTATTCTTGAAAACCAAGCTAAACAACTTGTAGTAGAATCATCACAAACTAGTGGTGGTGTAGGAACAGGTGGATCATTCCAATCACAAACTAGCGTAAACGTTGGTGGACAGTGGGCTGGAGTTGCTTTACCATTAGTACGTAAAGTATTCGGACAAATTGCTGCACAAGAATTTGTATCAGTACAACCAATGAATTTACCTTCAGGACTTGTATTTTTCTTAGATTTCCAATATGGATCTAACAAATCTCCATTTACTGCTGGTGGGTCATTATATGGTGACAAAGGTGGTAATGAACCTTTCGGTAACACTAACACAGGTGGTCTTTATGGATCAGGTCGTTTTGGATATTCTATCCAAAATACTCAGTCTTTAGCATTAACTTCTGCAAGAACAAATGCTTCTTGGGATCAATTTAACTTTAACAGTGATTATTCTGCATCTGTTGCAGCTGGTGATTACCAAAGAGTTGCTGTTGATGCTAGTGACCTAGGATTTGCTGATTTCGAAGCTGTTAAAGGATTCCAATTATTTACTGGATCTTTAACTGGTGTTGTACCAACAGGATCTGATGGATCTGTAGCTGGTGTACAAGTATCTGAATTTACAGAATACGATGCAGTAGCTGGAAAAGTATATTTCTATGCTTTAGATACTGCTATTACAGTTAATGATGTAAATGTAAACTACCAAATTCAACCAACTGATAGTAACAGAGGTGATTTTGAAGCAGGTAACCCACATCCAAACGCATTTAACGATGACTCAGGAGCTAACTGTTGCCCAGACCAAGTAATTCCAGAAATCAACATCCAGATGCAATCATCTGCAATTGTTGCTAAAACTAGAAAACTGAAAGCTGTATGGACACCAGAATTTGCACAAGATTTAAATGCATACCATGCACTAGATGCTGAAGCTGAATTAACTTCAATCTTAAGTGAGTACATTTCATTAGAAATTGACTTAGAGATCTTAAGTATGTTAATTGATTCTGCTGCTGCAGGAACTGAAACATGGTCGGTTAAAAATAACCAACAACTTTCAGGAACAGGTGCTGGTATCATAGATACTAATCTTGGATTTTACAATTCTCAAGGACAATGGTTCCAAACATTAGGAACTAAAATTCAGAAATTAAGTAACATCATTCACCAGAAAACTCTACGTGGTGGTGCTAACTTTATGGTTGTTTCTCCAACTGTAGCAACTGTTTTGGAATCTATTCCAGGATTTGCTGCTGACACAGATGGTGATGCTGCTAAAATGAATTATGCATTTGGTGTACAAAAAGTAGGTAGCTTAAATAGCCGCCAAAAAGTATACAAAAACCCTTACATGACTGCTAACACAATCCTATTAGGATACCGTGGTACTCAGTTCTTGGAAAGTGGTGCTGTATTTGCTCCGTACATCCCGTTAATCATGACTCCACTTGTATACGATCCAGATACGTTCGTACCAAGAAAAGGTCTATTAACTAGATATGCTAAGAAAATGGTTCGTCCAGAATTTTATGGAAAAATCAATGTATCAGGTTTAGATCTTTTGTAGTAGAAGATTAATTAAATCTTAATAAAATTAACCCGGCTTAGGCCGGGTTTTTTTTTACCTTTCATATGTATAACAAAATGCGTTATACACAAACTATATTTATCTCATTATATAGCTATATCAATAATTTACTGTTTTTTAACGTATTTACAACGGTTGCATTCACTGATAACACAACCCCTAATCTAAAGAATTTATGGCAAGTAAACACCATACGGACGATGTATTTCGTTCTAAGAGAGTTCCTAAAAACCCAATTAAGTTCAAACTCCAACTTAATGAAGAACAAAAAGAAGCTAAAAAATCAATCCTCGAAAACACTATTACCCTCTTAGGTGGGAGTGCAGGTAGTGGAAAGACATTATTAGCATGTAATGTTGCATTAGATGGATTATTTAGAAAACAATATGATAAAATAATTATTACTAGACCTACAGTATCTAAAGAAGAAATAGGTTTTTTACCTGGTGATTTAAGAGAAAAAATGGATCCTTGGGTTCAGCCAATTTATCAAAATTTCTTTGCATTGTATGACAAAGTAAAAATTGAAAAATTTATTGAAGATGGTAAGATAGAGATTGTGCCTGTATCCTTTATGCGAGGTAGAACATTTTTAGATTCAATGATAATTGTTGATGAAGCACAAAATGTTACTCATGAACAAATGGAGATGATTACTTCTCGTATTGGTTTAAGAAGTAAAATGGTAGTGTGTGGTGATGCACAACAAACAGATTTAAAGAAAAAATCAGATTCAGGCTTTAAATTCCTATATTCAGCTGCTAGAAGAATTAAAAATTTAGAAGCAATTACTTTAAATACCAACCATAGAAATGAAATCGTTGAAGATTTATTAGAATATTATAAGGAAGCAGTTGATAGAGGTGTAAGTATTACTACTTCTGGTTCATATAATTATAATAATAAAAATTAGTACCATATTTATAATAAAATTATCTAATGGCAATATGTAACCCTACTGGTTCATTATCAGTAACAATCAGAGAAGAAATAAGATTACCTAATGGTAATATGGAGCAATCTATCAATACCGAGGTTATTAAGGATGTTAATCAGATAATGAAAAGAACTGATACTATAGCTCCTACCTTTAGTGGAAGTGGAATTGAAATTTTAAGGTTTGTAGATTCTGAAGAACAACAAACAGCAGGTTCCTTTGTAAGAGATACAGTTAAATATATGAGATTTACAAATTTATGTTCAACTAATTTTGTATCCTTATATTTAATCCAAGATAGCCCAGAAGCACAAAACCCTAATACTGGTAATGTAGGATCAGGAGATGAATCTTTATTTAAATTAGATGCCGGAAAATCAATGGTATTTTCAAATGCCCAATTTCAAGGAACTGATTATTATGATTATGTAGTAGAAGGATATGTTGATATTCAATATTTTTCTTCATTTGCTACTTTATCATCGATTAAAGCAAAAGCGGATACAGCAAGTGTGCAGATAGAGTATTTTGTAGCATCTTCATAATATTTATAACAAAATTAAATTTAATAAAAAATGGCATTAACATACAGAACAGGATCAGACGGTAAAGATTCAGCATTAACAATTAATGAATTAGATAATAATTTTAGACATTTTACTGGATCACACTCAATTACTGGATCTCTTACAATCTCAACTAACTTAACAGTTGAAGGATCAATAGTTTCACTAGCAGCGTTACCAACAGTAGACCCAGCCGTGGTAGGTCAACTTTGGAATGATGCTGGAACTTTAAAAGTATCAATATAATTTATACTTATTTTAAAACAAAATTATAGGGACTCAATTTGAGTCCCTTTTTTTCATATTTATAATAAAACTAATTAGATTATGAATGTACCTATATATGATGGTAACCCAATTTGGAACCCAGATTCAGTACCTTTCGGATTTTACAATAATAGTATAGATTTTCAAGTAGATTGTGTAAAAGTAGCAGAATTTTGTGCTACTCGATTAGGTTACCCCTTAGTTGATATAGAGTTACAATCTAGTTCCTTCTTTACAGCATTTGAAGAAGCAATTACAGTATATGGAAATGAATTATATGCTTACCTTGTTAGAGATAATATGTTAACTCTAGAAGGGTTTGCTATAGATGATTTTATATTTTTAAATGATAGTATTATTACACCTAATTTAGGAGCTATAATTAAAATGTCAGAACAATATGGAGCTGAAGCAGGTACAGGAGGTAATGTTCCATGGTATAAAGATTATGTTGAATTACAAGAAGGTGTACAAGATTATGATCTAAAAGCATGGGCTAAAAATAAAAATATATCAGGTAGTATAGAAATTAAAAGAGTATTTTATGAAGAACCAACACCAGCATCAGCTAGGTATTTATCTCCTTATGATGGTTTTGGATTTGGTGGAGCAGCAGCTGCTGGGGTAACAGGACTTGGTGGTTTTGGAGGTGCTGGAGGATTTTTAATGATGCCTCTTAATTATGATATGCAAGTTATCCAAGCAATTGAGATGAATGAAATGGTTAGACAATCTAATTATAGTTTCGAAATGCATAATAATGTATTAAGAGTATTTCCTATACCAGGACCCTTTGTTCATACTAATGATGACACAAGTTATAGTGGCTCATGTGTTGGTAATATGTGGTTTGAATATATAAAAGTAGATGATAGAACAAGTGGAAGTGTAGATCCAGCATGTGGGCGAGTAACAAATGCCTCTAATATGCCTTATACTAACCCTGATTATGAGTTAATTAACTCCATAGGTAGACAGTGGATTTTTGAATATACTTTAGCATTAGTAAAAGAAATTTTAGGATATGTAAGGGGAAAATATGGTACTATACCAATACCTAATTCTAATTTAACATTAAACCAAGCAGATTTATTAGCAGCGGCAACTGCAGAAAAAACAGCGTTATTAGAAAGATTAAGAGCATATTTTGATGAAACTTCACGAGCCTCTTTATTGGCTAGAAGAGCTAATGAGAAAGAAAGTAGAGATAAAGAATTAGAAGGTGTTCCAAACTTCATTTATATAGGATAGCATATGGCAATGTATACAGGACTCAGAGATGTATCTCTTCTGAGACATTTAAATAGAGAGTTGATGGGTAATATTATTACCCAACAGTGCGCTATATACCAGTTTAAACTAGAAGAAACTAAGGTTAATATTTACGGTGAAGCTGCTGGAGAAAAATTTTATAATGGTCCCTTTTTATTTAATGTTTTAATAAATAGATCAGACCAACAATATGGTGAAGATGAAGAAGGAATACAGTTTAATCAAGCTATTGACTTTTATTTTTTAAGGGATGATTTAAAAGTAGCTAATGTTGTACCTGAAGTAGGTGATATTATTCTATATCAAGAAGGATATTATGGGGTACAAAGTACAGTAGGAAATCAATATTGGGGTGGGAAAAACCCAGCATACCCAAATAACGATTCAGATGGAGAACCAAACCCACTAAATCCCGGTTTAGATAAATTTGGAGAAAGTGTATCAATATTAGTATCAACATATTATATTCCAGCTGATAAAGTTGCAATTTCACCATATAAAGAAAGATTTTAATGGCTATAAGAAAACCAATACCTAAAACTCAAAAAGAATTAAGCCTTGATCAGCAAAGACCTTCTTCAGCTAGATATGGTAATCCTAATATTCCACTTGCATCAAATGAAAGTGAAACAGGTATTCCTTTTAATAGATCCGAAAAAATGTCTTGGACTGAAGACACAACAAAACCCTTTTCTATTGGTATTAAGGATTTAGATGAAGCTGTATTTTATTATTTTCAAAATGTAATAAAACCCTTTGTTTACCAAAATGGTGAAAGAAGAGAAGTACCAATTATTTATGGTTCTCCTGAAAGGTGGAAATCATTTCAAAAAGATAATTACTATAGAGATAAAAGTGGTGCTATTATGTTACCTATCATAGTACTTAAAAGAAATTCAATAACTAAAGATAGAACCGTATATAATAAATTGGATGCTAATAGTCCTAACTTATATGGTAGTTTCCAACGTGCTTATAATCCTAAAAATTTTTATAATAACTTTGATGCTATAAATAATGCAATACCTGCAAAACAATTTTATGCTGTAGCTGTACCTGATTTTGTTAATATAGAATATAGTTGTTTAATACAAACTTACTATATGGAACAATTAAATAAAATAATTGAATCATGTGAATATGCTTCTGATGCTTATTGGGGTAACCCAGAACGATTTAAGTTTAGAGCATTTATAGATAGTTTTTCTACTACAACTGAATTAACAAATGGAAAAGATAGACTAGTAAAAGGAACATTTAATATTAGATTAAGAGGATATATTATACCTGATACTATCCAAAAAGACATGAACTCTATATCTAAATTTAATACAAAATCTAAATTTATTATTTCAATGGAAACAACATCTAATGATGCTATATTCATACAAGGTGTTACAAAAACAAATGATGGAAGAACAAGAACTTTAAATACGGATGAAGGAGGACTTGGTGATATTTATGATATGAAGAGTGGTAAAGAATTAAAATTATAATTAATGGCTAATAATATAAGATTTGTTGATTCCTTAAAAGTAGGATCATACCAAACAGTAATTGAAGGAGGTTCTTCAGGATCTGGTGGAACATCAGGGACAAGCGGAACATCAGGTACAAACGGTACTTCAGGCACAAATGGTTCTTCAGGAACAAGTGGTACTTCAGGAGGAACTGGTTTAAGTGGTTCATCAGGTTCATCAGGAACTTCAGGTATAGCAGGATCAGCTGGTTCAAGTGGAACTTCAGGAACAAATGGTAGTTCAGGTTCAAGTGGTACTTCAGGAACAAGTGGTACTTCAGGAGCAACTGGTTCAAGCGGATCTTCAGGCTCATCAGGTACCTCAGGTGCTGATGGTTCATCAGGTTCATCAGGAACCTCAGGAGTGGCAGGAGCCGATGGTGATAGATATCAAACAACTTCATCATCAACATTTACATTAAATGCTAGTGGTACCCTTACTGTAGGAACTGGATTAGCATATTCTACAGCCCAACAAATTTTAATAGTATTAGATGCTTCAAATTACCAAGTAAGTGAAGTAACATCATATAACTCAGGAACAGGAGTAATAGTATTTGCCTTCCCTACAGAAGTAGTAGGTTCAGGTACAGCTTCATCTTGGGATGTTAACTTAGCAGGTGCATCAGGTGGAGATGGTTCAAGCGGTTCATCAGGAACTTCAGGTGCTGATGGTTCATCAGGTTCCTCAGGTTCATCAGGTACATCAATTGGAAGTGTTACAGATGGTACTACTACTGTAACAGATGTAACAACAATAGATTTTAATACAGGAGCAACTGTAACAGGTACTACTGGAACAGCAACTGTAGACATATCAGCTGCTACTACTTATACTAATGCAACAGCAACACCTATAAATTTTCCAAGTGATGATGATCCTAATATACCTGCAGGTACAACATTTTCTAACAAAACATTTTCAGAAATGATGACTTTGATGTTGTATCCAACATTATACCCTTCTTTTACTAATATATCAAGAAATTTTACATTATCACCATCAGGCTTACAAATAATAGGTACTACAATAGGTACTTTAACTTTAAGTTCAACTTTTAATAGAGGAGCTATTAACCCTCAATATACGGCTGCAACACCTTATAGAAGTGGTAACCCTAATCAATATAATTATGGTGGGACTGGAGTGTCTAATCAAGTAAGTACATCATTATCTAATTCCACAACAACTTCTAATTATGTAGTTGTACAAGGAAATCAGTCATGGACAGGAGCGGTTCAATATGATGCCGGTCCTCAACCAAAAGATAGTGCAGGTGGTGATTTTAGTTCCCCATTACCTGCAGGAACTACTAATACAATAACAAGAACAATAAATGGAGTTTACCCCGTATTTGGTACAACAGTAAATCTTAGTACATCTACACAATTTTCATTACAGACAATGACTACACTTATTCAAGCATCTTTAGTAACAGAATCTGGAGGTGGAGGTTTAAAACAATATATAGAAGTTCCAAATGCCTGGTCAACTATTACAGGTTTACAACAATTTAATACATTAAGTAATGTTTATGATACTATTTTATTAAGTTCATTTACTACATCTTCAGTAACAAAAACAATAGAAGGTCAATCCGTTAATTATACTAGATATACTCATAATGGAGGGACAATAGGAGCAAGAATATTAAGATTTTTAACATAAAATTATGGCAAGAGTAAAAGGAACATTAGGTATATCGGCAAATTTCGAACCACAAATAGCGGCGGCATTTGATGCTCGTGCGAATGTGCCTACAAAAGCAGACTTGATTCTTGCTGCTACTTGGGTAGCATTAGATTCAGGAACTTACGTTTATAATGGTATGACTGTTACCGTCTCTGAGGATTCAACGGCATCCAACAATGGTATTTATGTTTTATTAGATACAGCAGAAATAGAAACTTCTGATTATTCAGGTTGGTTATTTATAGGATCCGGTGGTGGAAGTAGTGTTGATATTTTAAATAATGTTGATAATTATGTCCTTACAGCTACAGGTAATAGCAATCAAGTTGAAGGAAATGCCCAATTAGTTTTTGATGGTAATAATTTAGGTATAGGAGGAACATCAACTGGACCTAGACTTGAAATTAATGATAATAATACCGGTAGGGATTTATTATTAATAAATAATATTAATGACCAAGGTATAAAAGTACAAAGTGACGGGGTTTTACAAATTATAGAGTTTAGTACTTTACCTACAGCTGTAGATGGTGGTTTAGCGTATTCATCTAGTAATTTTTATATAGGTTTGTAATCAGTAAGTATATTTATAATATGTATAATAAATTAAATAAATTAAATCTTAAATTTAGATTTTTTGCTGTCCTCTAAAAATCGGTTACAACACTATTATTTTCTGTATTGTCTCTAACTTTCTAAAAGCTTGCAGACAGGCCAGTATAAGTTTACTATGAGTGACCTGTACCATTCTGTTCACTCTTTCACGCAAGTATGACGATTTGAAATCCTTTCGTGATTGCTAAAAATGATGCAAATACCAATCGGTATATTACATTATTTTTTCTTACTTGAGACACAATTGGTAAATCAATTTTTTTATTATTTAGTTCTTTGGCTTTCTTAATATCTTTTATTGAAGAAACACCTCCTGAAATAACAACAGGACAATTAGCAATCCTGTCTCTTATACACATCTCCGAGCCCACGAGACCTCTCTACATCTCG
>OJDU01000262.1_pt1 | contig 12048 bp, 12 predicted proteins | sample 1592771 | NCBI WGS metagenome assembly OJDU01 (sample SAMN05416864, study PRJEB24817) | seawater metagenome | isolation source: Sea water | place: Canada:Atlantic | collected 2013-11 | reverse complement strand
CTACACAGAGTAGATCGTCGGCAGCGTCAGATGTGTATAAGAGACAGCACCTATACTATCTGAAAATATTAATAGCACCATAGATACTGTTAAAAATATTAAAGTAAGTGGGCGTGTGTTTTTACTAAGCCATGAATCACTTTTCATGTCACTATCCCAGCGCTTTGATATCTCTTGCATTTCCACCATATCTTGCTCTAACAACTTTAAAGCTTTTTCTTTGTCTTCTGGTGGTAATACGGCTGGATCTTCTTTTTCAATAAGACCCTTAACCATACCTAATACGCCAGCGTCAGGCAATAAATCACCCGCTACACCTAATATACTTGGCACTTTGTCTATTAAAAACTTACCAACTTTTGTTTCTTTAAATTTCTTTTTTGGTTTACTCATTACCACTTAACTTTATTAGCCCAGTAAGCTGCACTTAGTTTACCTTTTGCTATGTTTTTTCTATGTCTAGCTTTAAAGCTTTTACGCCTTGCTTTTTGTTTAGCTGATTCACCTTTTTTAGGTTTACCAGCTGTTGTAACACCTTGTTGACCAAACCTTATAATTTTCTCTGTTCCACCAGAACAAGCTTTCACTACGTGAGATTTAGTTCGGTGCTTAGGAGTTCGTCTAGGCTTATTACAAGCCATAGATTTTTTATTTAATTTAGCCATTTTATGTTACAAATTTAAAGCAGCAATACGACTTGCTTGAGACGTAGATAAAGTAGATACAAATAAATCTTTAGCCATTTTTAATCTTAAATGCCCTTCACTTCTAAATAAATCATCAACTTGATCTTCAGTTCTGTCGTTTTCAGCAATAGCTTGAATAGTTTCGCAGATTACAATATTATCTACTGATGCTGCTACATCAATTGTTGCTTGGTCTTGTGTGTATTCCATTTTGTTTTTTTTAAAAAAAAATTATTAATTATTGTTTACTTTCTAGTTCTTTTACTTTAGCAGAAAGATCTTGAACTGCTTTTACTAATATTGGCACTAAGTTACCATATTTTGCTTCTATACGATTTTCATTAATATCATATACTAAATCTAATATTTCATTTTCACCGTTAGGCATAGCTGCTTGTAATTCTTGAGCTATAAAACCTACACGTTTTTTACCTTGTTTTGCATCTGCCGCGTTCTCAGGTCTAAAATCCCAAGTAAACTCTACTGGTCTTATTGAATCAATAAATTCTAAACCAAACTCACTGTCTTTAACGTTTGATTTATCTCTACCATCAGATAAACTAGCAATACTTGTGTCAGCACATCTTAACGCTGTAATGTTTGCATCACCTAGTGTAAATTCATTATCTGCATCTACAGCTGAAGACTCAGCGTTAAAACCTAAAGTTGTACAGTTACTACCAGTTGTTTGTGCATTACCTGCTTGATGACCAATAATAGTGTTTTTAACACCAGTTGTAAGATTATAACCAACTTGATGACCTACACCTGTATTAAACATAGTAGTTGCACTGGACGCTGTTAAGTTGTTAAAAACATCACTACCTATAGCAACACATTGATGAACTTCCGAAGAATTATTACCTCTCAACGCGTTGCTACCTATAGCTATATTATCTTGACCTACAGTGTTGTTAAAACCTAAAGCATCAGGACCAATAGCAATATTTCTATACCCTGTTGTAATAGCTTGACCAGCTCTTCTACCAATAAAAACACCAGTACCTGAAGTCACTGATAAACCAGCTTGAGATCCAACAAAAACACTTTCAGTAGCAGTAGTAACCGCTTTACCAGCTCTATAACCTATTGCAACGTTTTCTCCATCTGTTCCAGCGTTTTGCGTTGTTAAAGCTTCATAACCAACCGCAACATTTTTTCCATGTGCGTCTTCAGTTTTTAAAGCGAAGTGACCTAATGCTACACTGTCTGAACCTGTTGTGATAGATTGACCAGCACCTCTACCTATAAAAACATTTTCATGCCCTGTAGTAGCAGAAAGACCAGCGCCCCAACCAATAGCTATATTATACGCGTCTCCAGTATTTAAATTATATAAAGCATTATAACCCATAGCTATATTAGTGCTACCACCATCTTCAGAGCTTAAAGCATATGCTCCTATAGCTATATTAGTGGAGCCACTAGTTAAAGCATCACCAGTGCCTTCACCGATACACACGTTAAAGTTTCCACCTGTTATACTTTTACCAGCATCATGTCCTATTAAAACATTTTTTACACCTGTTGTCATAGCTACACCAGATTGATATCCAATACAAGTGTTGTAAGCATCGCTTCCAGCATTTAACACTTTTAAAGCTTGATAGCCTACTGCTACATTACCGCCGCGTGCATCTTCTGTTGATAAAGCCTCGTGTCCTATTGCTACGTTTTCAGCACCTGTAGTAAGAGAGTCACCAGCGTTATTACCTATTAAAACATTTTTTTGCCCTGTAGTTAAAACTCTTGCTGCCCAATAACCTATTGCAATATTGTTATTTTGAGCATCATTATTTTGAAGAAGTAAAGCATCATTACCTACGGCTATACTTCTAGATCCAGTATCTTCATTGCTTAAAGCTTGATGGCCAATAGCCACATTATCTCCACCAACAGTAATTGCATCACCTGCAAGATGGCCAACAACAGTGTTTTTCACTCCTTCTGTTAACGCCGTGAGCGCTGAACCACCAATAGCTGTATTACTTGTTCCACTAGTTATAGAGTCCATAGCTGCTAAACCTAAAGCTGTGTTATTTGAAGCACTGCTTAAACTACCTGTTGTGCTGTGACCTACTATAATAGAACCAGTAAAATTAGTTCCTTCTACTTTACCAGCAACACCACCACCACCGGCAGCAGCTAAAACAATACCACCGTCACTTGAACTATATGTTAGAACATGACCATCAGTACTGCCTAGGCCTGGTATTCTAAGTAAATCAACATTTGTGTCACCTAAAGTTATTTCGTTATTAACAGTAGCAGAAGACGGCGCAGCGTTATGACCTATAATAATATTGTTATCACCTGTTGTAATACCACCACCGCTATAACCAGTTCCTAGTAAAGTATTGCTGTGACCTTCTGTTATAGTTCTACCAGCATAACCTCCAATTAAAGTATTTTGATAACCTGTTGTAACTGCAACTCCTGCGTTGTGACCAAAAGCAGCGTTAACCGCATTGTTACCAGTGTTTTGAACTTTTAAAGCTTCACAACCTACAGCTGTGTTAAAGCTATGACCATCTTCTGTCATTAAAGCTTGATAGCCTATAGCTGTGTTACTAGCACCTGTTGTAAGTGCACCACCTGCTTTACCACCAACTATAGTGTTATTTGCACCTGTTGTAATAGAATCACCAGCTCTGTAGCCAACACCCACGTTAAAGACGTCTGCTCCTGCGTTTTGTTGTTGTAGAGCAAAGTAACCTATTGCTGTATTTCCATCATGAGCGTCTTCACTATACAAAGCACCATAACCTACAGCAACATTTTCTCCAGCACTTGTTACGGAATATCCAGCATTTTGTCCAATATATACGTTATCAAAACAACCAGCTGCAGATCTTGCTGCATTTGCACCAATAGCCACTGTTTCTCTAGCCTGCGAACTACTACCTCCTAAAAGCGCTTGATATCCAACTGCAACGTTTTGCGCAGCTCCATTTCTTACATTATTATAGCCCGCTGCTTGTCCAACAAAGGTGTTGTAGCTACCTGTAGAAAGAGAGAATCCTGCATTTGAACCTATAGCAGTATTTGATAGGCCACTTGTATTAGCTGTTCCTGTTTGATAACCAATAAAAGTATTGTCATCACCCGATGTTATAGCATCCATAGCATCTAAACCTAAAGCCGTGTTTCTAAGCGCGCTGTCTAAAGTACCAGTCGTGGTGTGACCTACTATTATAGAGTCAGTAAAGTTTGTACCTTCTATTTTGTGAGCAACACCACTGCTAGTTGCTGTAACTGTTAAAGTATCACCTGACATTGCAGTACTAATACCCGTGCCACCGGCAACAGTAAGTGTATCACCTGGTGTTATTGCTGTAGATCCACTATCACCTGCTACAGTAGTGTCAGACACGATAAAATCTAAAGTACCGTCACTGTCTTGGTATGTTACTGTAATACCAGTCTCAGTATTGCTCGTTACCATTCCACCAACAAAATCTTCTACTTGCTCTTCGCTTAGGTTTGTGTTTGTTGTATAAGAAGGTGCTCTAAACACACCATCATGTGCTAGGAAGTGTCCATTTGTACCAGCTGATGGAACAAAATTATTATTTCCAGTCCCAACTAAACTTCTTATTTCAGATGCAGTTTGGTCAGCAGTTGCTGAAGCTTCAATACCATCTAATTTAGATTTTAAAGTATTTGTAAAATCATTTGCTGTTTGAGATGCTACTACAAAATCAATATTTCCGTTAGTATCATCATAACTTACGGTTATACCAGTTTCTGTACCATCTAACATTCCTCCCACGAAATCTTCAACTTGTTCTTGTGTTAATTGGGTGTTTGTGTCTGTAGGTGTTGCAAACTCTAATGCGCTTCCGCCTGAGTTTACCTGTAGTACCTGTCCTGCAGAACCTATACTAGGAAAAGCAGCAGATCCACCGTTAACAGCGTATATTTCTATAAAGTTATCGTTGCATATATCAAATGCACTTCTTAAAGGTGTTCCAGTGCCGTCATTAGCGGAAGAGCCTATATTTATTGATTGTTTAGCCATTTTTTATTTTAATTTTTTACATTATTGTATCATCAGCAGAAAATATAATACTATCAGCTGTTATTTCTGTATTGTCTGCTCGTAGGTTAAAAACCTCTTCCACCAGGTTGCGTACATTACGCCAATATGTTACAAATATCTTATTACCTAATAAACTCATTGCTTAGTATATAAGTATTATATCATCTGCAGTTGTGCCAAAGTCAAAAACTCTGTCTACTTGTATTGGTAGAAATGATCCAGCTGCTATGTTTTGAAACAATACAGCTCTATATATTTCGTAACTTTCGCCACTTGCCATTATGTTAGCGGCAACATTTGCAATATCAACTAATGTTATATCTCCACCGTCTGCAACAGAAGCTACAGAAGCAACTGTGTTATCTGTAGTATTTACCACTAAATCTCTTGGAGCCACGTGAGTTCCACTTTTGTTAGCTTTATTAACAAACGTTTTTGATGAATCACTAAGTTTATTAGTTACAGTTGATGTCGCTGTTCCAGTTACAACAGGAGCGGATTGACCTGATAGTAAAACACAAAGATCTCCTTGTGTTCCAACATATACGCCAGCTCTGTTTTGACCTGAAAAAAGAGTATTTTGATTAATGTTAAATTTATCACTTAAGTTTAAATAATTTATTGCCCCACTTCCTTTAGTGCTAGCATCTTTTACAACTATAGCTCTATTGACTGTTTCTACACCGTTTTTTTCTCTGCTTTCATTACTCGGTTTAAAAGGATCGTTTATAATATCTCCGTATGCCATTTTGTTTTATTTTATCTAGTTTTATCTTTGTTAATTAGTTCTATTGCTTTTTTCATTACTTTGTCAGTGTAAGTTTTACCCTGCATAATTACGTTACGTTGTTTGCTTGTAGGTAAATCTTCTTGACCTAGTAATATTCTGTATATTTTGTTTATTAAAAGCTTACACTTAACCGAGGTTTTGTATAAGCTGTATTTTTGTGTTGTATTATTTCTGTGTCTCCACACTGTTATCCAACCTTCTCTTACAAGTCTTTGCCATCTTCTTTTATCCCAAGAGTATGTATAAGTACCGTTTAAAAAGTCTTGACGTGTGAATAAATCCATACAGTCAAAATAAATTAAAAGCTCTAGATCAGCATCGTTTAGGTTGTTATTTTTACAAGCCCATTTTCTAACTATACGATAGTGTTTAAATAAGCCAATGTCTTTTACATCTTTGGCTTCCAGCTTTCTCATAGAACTATAACGACATCTTGCTGCTTTATTACTAATAAAACTTCTTCATCTATCTCTATGTTAAAGCCCGCGTTCTTGTCATAATATATAGTATCACCTGCTTTAACTCCTTTTACCAAGTCTCCGGCAGATTTAATAATACCTTTGCGGTATCTTATGTCTTCTTTAATTTTATCAGTTAAAAGCAGCCCACCTTTTGTTTTAGTAGGCTTTTCTTTAACTTCTTCTATTACTAAAAATATACCTATAGCTCTCATTACTCTCTCATATTATTAATTACACAATCAGTTGAGAGTATTGTTGTTGCTACAGATACTGCGTTTTTTAATGCAGTTTTAGTAACTAACACTGGATCTATAATACCAGCTTTTATCATACTTACTTGTTTACCAGTTACAACATCTATGCCCCAGCCTTTTTTATTAGCTTGTGTAGTAGTGTCTAAACCCGCGTTATTAAGTATTACTTTATAAGGCGACTTAATTGCCTCTATAAATATTTTTTCACCTTCAGTTTTGCCACTAAGCTTTTGTGCGGCATTAAGTAAAGCTATACCACCGCCAGGCACTATACCTTCTTTAACCGCAGCTTTAGTAGCGTGAATCGCATCATCAACACGATCTTTCTTTTCCTTAAGCTCTACATCAGAATTAGCACCTACAGTTATAACCGCTACGTTGCCTGATAATACGCCTAAGCGCTCTTGTAGTTTTTCGGTTTTTAAACTAGGTGTATCGCTATTAAGTTGATCTTCTATAGCTTTAATTCTTTCTTTTGCAGCATCTGGTATGCTTGTGACTTTTAAAACTGTAGACTTATTGTCTGATACAGCTTTTTCACACTCACCTAACATATCAGGTGTTATAAGATCTATATCGTCTCCGTACTCTTCGTTGATATGAGTAGCACCAGTTACTGCAGCAATATCATCTAAAAAGTCTTTTTTCCAAAAATTAAATCCTGGAGGTGCAACTACATTAGCTTTTATATTGCCTTTAATTTTATTCATAACTAAAGCACTCATCGGTTGTTTTTCAAGCTCACCGATTATAAGTATGCTTCTGTTATTTTGTACAGCATGCTCTAATACTGTTTGTATTTTTCTTACTGTTGTTATTGGTGATGATACCAATAGTACTAGAGGTTTTTCTAGTGTTACATTTTGTTTAGTGACATCTGTTACAAAGTTTGGATTTGCAAACCCTTGGTTTATCTGAGAGCCAGATACAACCTCAACACTTGTTTCATCAGCGCCGTCTGAGTTCATGAAAACTGTACCGTTTTTACCTACTTTTTTAAACGCTTCACCTATAATAGATCCTAGCTCTGTATCGTTGTTAGAAGATATTGAAGCAACTTGATCAATCATATCGCCTTCAACTGGTATAGATACTTTGTCTAAGTATTTTACAGTTTGGCTATACGCTTTATTTATGTCATTTTTAATATCTCTTAGAGAACTTTTATAATCTTTAGCTTGTTCTAGTATTGAGTGAGCTAATACTGTAGCGGTGGTTGTACCATCACCTGCTTCGCTTACTGTTTTTCTAGCTGCTTCTTTTATCAGTGTTGCACCTATGTTTTCTACTGGATCGTGTAAGTTAACTGAATTAGCAACAGTTACACCATCTTTAGTTATCATAGGACGTCCCATGAAGTCTTCTAAGATTACACATTTACCGCTAGCTCCTAATGTAGAGCTAACGGCTTGTGTCAATTTAGTAATACCAGTAAAGACTTTATCTTGAGCATCGCTGCCAAAGTTTAAGTTCTTCACTATTTCTTGTGAGTTTTGCATTGAATTAAATTAGATTAAATTAAAATTACTACTTAAATGTTTTAACTACTTTTGGACCTTTTAAATAGTCGAGCTTTTTCGTGTAATGCTCAACTGAACTGTCAATTGCTTGTTCAGCGCCTTCAATAGTTTCTCGACGAGTAACGTCGATCCAAGTCTCTTTATTAGGGTCTTGGTACTCGGTTTGATAAAATCCATTAGGTAGCTGCACTATACGCCAACTGGCTTTGTTAGATACATGCTCCCATAATTGTTTGGTTTCATCGGAAATTTGTGGTTGACTACTCCACGATTGAGTCTGGTAAAAAAACGTCATTGGTTTTGGTTTTTAATTGTTATTATTTGGTTTGCTCTAACCCGAGCAGGGTTTATTTTTTATGTAGCTTCTGAACTTTAAAGTCAGCGGTTAAGCTAGCTCCTTTATGTTTTACAAACTTACCAGAGTGTTTCATTAGCTTTGGTGCTCCGCTACCGGACTTCATCCAGTGGTAGCCTTTTGGCGCTTTTACTTTCATTATTTTTTCTTTTTACGTTTCTTTAAAGCCTTAAAGTCAGCGCGTGTTATCTTGGTTCTAGGCGGCGCTATTCTTGCGAGTTTTTTTTGTTTTGCTGAGTATTTACTTAATGGCATATTTTAGTTTTTAAGAGAATGGTGTAGCAGGAGCTCCAGTACACAGCAATGTACCTTCAACATGCCATTTATCTGCAGCTATGTTTGTAACCGTTACTTTACTACCGGCTCTACCTGTTGTAGTACCATTAAATGTTATTTGATGAAATTCATCAGCAACTTGAGTTGCAAAAGAAGCATTGGCATCAGAAGTATCTGTATCTACAGTAAGTACAGATCCAATTAAGTCTTCGTTTGTAGAATCAGCGCATTGTATTCTTTTAGTACCAGCAGTATCATCTAATACTATAAAGTGAAAATATACTCCAGTTAAATCACCACCACCAGAATCTGGTAAAGTAAATGTAGCAGCCGCATCGGTGAATACAAAAGTTTCACCTGAGTCGTTAGCTGTTAACGATGTATCATCTGTAATAGCAGTAACAGGAGTTCTAAGTCCAAAAACTTTCGCGTTAACCGTTGAGCTATTACCAATTACAGTTGTATTAGCTCCTAGGCCTACAGTACCAGCACCTATTACTATTTCATTATCAGTGCCTGATGCTGATTTATCAGCGTCTCTACCTATAATAACATTATCGTCACCTGTGGTGTTAAGATCACCAGCATTATGTCCCATGAATACATTGTCATAACCTGTGCTAGTGTTTTGTCCAGCATTAGATCCTACTGCAGTGTTATTAGAGTTTGATGCAGATGAAGAGTTTTGAAATCTAAGAGCGTTATAACCTATAGACGTGTTATTGCCACCTACAGAGTTACCTGAAAGAGAGTTAGAACCAAGCACTGTGTTATTACCTGCTGTCGTAAGTGCATCACCAGCGTTGTAACCTATTAAAGTATTATCGGTTCCAGTTGTTACGTTTAAACCTGTTCTATACCCTACAGCCGTATTAGCGTTTGGTCCATTTTGATTACTTAAAGATTGATAGCCAACAGCTACATTGTTAGATCCTGCTGTTTGAGTTTTTAATGCTAAAACACCAACAGCTACGTTTTGACCACCGCCTACTGTAGCTTTACCAGCTTCGTGACCTATAAGAGTGTTATTAATACCTGTTGTAATTGCTGTTCCAGCATCAAAACCTATAGCTGTATTGTTGTCTCCAGATGTTAAAGAATCTAGCGCTGTAGTGCCTAAAGATACGTTTTCTTCACCCGTAGCTGTTGGTGCAGTTGTGTGTCCAACTAATAAGGAGTTGTCTTGTAGAACAAAGTTTATACCAGTTCCAGTAGTCCACTCTAATATATTGCCTGAAGATGGTACTTTTAATACTTGACCAGCTGTACCTGTAGCTGTTGGAAACTGGAAGTATGTACTACCAGATGTGTCACCAATTTTTAAACTACCTTGTATGTATGCATCTTTAAATGAATAAGCTGTAGATCCTAAGTCTACACCATTATCATCGCCTGGATGTATTGCAGTGACAGCAGCATTACCAATAACAACTACATTGTCTGCGTGGCCAACTGCTTCGTTACCAATTACTGTTTGATTTGCAGAGTTGTTTGCGGAAAAAGCCGTATTATATCCTAGTGAAGTATTTCCAGAACCAGTTGTTACAACATCACCTGATAAATTACCTATTAAAGTGTTCGAATGTCCTGTGGTAACTGCAGTACCTGCTTGATAACCTATAGCAACGTTATGCATATCAGTAGCTCCACTTGGGTCTTGCGAAAGTAAAGAGCTGTGACCAACAGCTACAGATTTACTACCATCTACGTTTGACCCTAAAGAGCCTTTACCTAAAGAAACATTTTCAGAACCTATTGTGTTTGATAATAAAGATCCAGCGCCTAAAGCTATATTGCCAACACCTGTTGTGTTTGAACTACCTGCTGCGTAACCTACAAAAGCGTTTTGTACACCTGTAGTAGTCGCATATCCTGCTTTATGACCAACAGCTACATTTCTAGAGTCTACAACATTAGAAGTAAATAATGCTTGATAACCTACGGCTACAGATTGATTACCTGTAATGTTTGTGTCAAATGCTTCTGTACCAATTGCAACGTTTTCTTCACCTGTGGTTGTAGCTACGCCTGCTAGCGCTCCAACAAAAGTATTATTACTAGCTGATGTTACAGCTGCTCCTGCTTGAGAACCTATATACGTACCTTTATCACCATAAGTAGCAACTTGACCAGCTTCAGCTCCAACAGCTGTATTTCCGTTAGGCACATCGCTGCCTACTTTATTTAATAATCTAAGTGCTTTATCACCTATAGCTGTATTGTATGTTCCTTCAGTATTACTTAATAAAGCATTATAACCAACCGCTGTAGTAGCAGTACCAATTGTAGTTGCTGCACCTGCGGAGTCTCCTATGTAAACACCTCTTACACTACCAGTTGTTGCAGCTGCAAGAGCATTGTAACCTATTGCAACTACGCTTTCTGAAGTTGTAACTGCTCCAGCAGCATCATGTCCAATAGCTATATTTTTATCACCAGTAGTAATAGCGTTAAGTGCTGTCGCACCTACTGCAATGTTATATTGAGCAGAGCTGTCAGTAGCCGTAGGATCATGTCCAATGTATAAAGAGCTATCAGCAACAAGAACGTCTGATAAGTCGTTTAAGCTTAATGTGTCCCAAACCGGGGTTACGCCATCGCCTTGCGACTGTAGGTATTGACCCGCTGTTCCAGGTGCGCCATCAAAGTTTATTTCACCAGTTACGTTTACGTCGACCATAGTTGTTACCCCTGTAACTCCAAGTGTTCCGCCAATTGTAGTGTTGCCTGTTATACCAGCAGTGCCGCTAGCTGTAATATTTGTAAAAGCACCTGTCGATGCTGAATTAGCTCCAATAGGTGTTCCGTCTATTGCACCGCCATTTACATCTATGTTCGCAAAAACTGTTGTTGGTGATATAGCCGTTGCCAAGAACGTCTGTAGATCGCTCATTGAAAACTGCTTTGTTGTACCGTCAGCTTCTCTACCTAACACAAACTCAGTTCCGTCGATGCTACTGTCAATTGTATATGTACTTATTCTTGCCATTATATGTTTTTATTTGCAATTATTTTTTCTAGTTCCTTTTCCATGACCACCTCTGTTTGCTTTTACGGACACAAACTTCTTTTTTGTGTGGTCATAGTCTTTGCCCTTAATGTTTTTACCTGATTTTTTAGCCTTACGGCGTTTTCTCTGGTTTTCTGCACGCATTTTCTCGCGACGTCTTGTATTAGCTGCGGCTAAATCGCGTTTTTTCTTCGCAGCCTTAGCTCTAGCTGATAGTTTTTGTGGCATAATGCGTCTTTTTGTTTATAATCCTATTAATCACATAGTAATAATAAGTTTTAAGGTATTATTTTTTACTTAATTTTATAAAAGTGTGACAATAGGGTCTTACTTATATACTTTAATAGGCTTATGTCACTGTTTTTTTTATTTTATTGTTATAAATAGGGTGTAAAAGCGCTATACCCTAACTCGTTGACTACCAGCCAGTTACGTAAACGCCTTTTTTAGCCCCATGGGACCCCCTTTTTATAAATTTTACGCATATATTTCTGCGTTTTGGCCCCCAGCTAGCCCCCTCCCCCCCTGGGGGGTGTATAGCACAAACTTACTACGGAGCCGACTGGATAATATAAATGTAATAAACCTCACACACACGACGGGGTCTGTCTCTTATACACATCTCCGAGCCCACGAGACCTCTCTACATCTCGT
>OJDU01000256.1_pt1 | contig 12180 bp, 9 predicted proteins | sample 1592771 | NCBI WGS metagenome assembly OJDU01 (sample SAMN05416864, study PRJEB24817) | seawater metagenome | isolation source: Sea water | place: Canada:Atlantic | collected 2013-11 | reverse complement strand
CATTGATCCTTGTGTATTTCCGTGATAGGAGTGGTGACAAGCTATAATTTCTGATCTCTTTGTGTGACGTTTTGCTAGTTTTAAAGCACCTTCACAAGCCTCTGTTCCAGAGTTAGTAAGATAAACACTAAATATATTGGGTAGTGTTTTGGATAGAAGTTTAGAGAGCTGTACAGGTTGTTCTTGGATAAACTCACCATACACCATTACATGAGTATATTTATTTAATTGCTTTTTTATAGCTCTAGTAACTTTTGGATGTTGATGACCTAAACTATTGGCAGAAACTCCAGCTACAAAATCTAAATACTTCTTACCATTGATATCATAAATATAACTCCCTTTTGCTTTTTTTATCTCTATAGATAGTGGGTGAGGACTAGTTTGTGCTTGATATGTTAAGAAATCATTTTTCACCATTAATTTATGGATTCAATTTATATTAATTCTGTCTAGAACTATTTTCTCCTGTACCAAATAACTGATTTTCTTTGTTATTCTTTGTTATCTTATTATTTTTTAAAAAAATATCTTCTTTTGTTTTTGGTTGTTCAGATTCTCTCCATATAAAACCTTTTAACCTTTTATCATTTTCTGGATACATCGATGGGGGGTAGGTTTTACCATCGGACATGTTTAAGCATTTAATTTGATTAATTTCACTATCCAATAAATCAAATTCGATATTACTACAATACTGTTTTGTGATGGTTTCTAAAACCCCTTCATCATTTCTATTAAAATTGATTGCTTCTCCATTTCCTTTTACTAGAAGTGTTTTTAGTTGATTATCGATAAATTTACCATACATGTTTCTACCCTTAATTTGGTTGAAGTTTTCTGGATCTATTGAATCTTTTTGAATAATAAAGGAGTTTCCTAATATTTTTAAAGAATCTAATTTTTCAGTTTTTGTATTGCTTAATAATTTAATACTATCACCAGTTATTTGACTCTTTTCAGACCATAATATTGGATTAAAATACATTTTTGTAATACCCGTTGATTGATTTGTATGAAGAGAATCACATTTACCTTGTAGATCTAATTTGAAAATTTTTACATTATTATATGACCGAATAATTCTGTGTTCTTTTTTACCAGTGACTAAAAGTGTGTCACCATGGATAAAAGTCGAATCATTTTCTACAACAGAAATTGCTACAGCTCTTTTAATCATATAAATTGAATCTTTTTTTTGAAAATATTCAGCATAGTTTCCTTTAGCCATAAAATTTTCAGCAGTATCGATTACCTTAATATTATTTGTAGCTGATGCAAATCCTCGGATTTTATCATAGAATAAACTGTCACCTTCTATGGTTCGATCATCTATAAAAAGTTTTGCGTTTTTTACAAAATGCGATATGTCCGTTTTTGTATTGTAAAAACCTCTTTCAGAATATATTTTATTATTATCTTTTTGATTTGTTATGGTAGACGGCCCATACAAAAAAGCATGTCCTGAGTTGGTATAATAGTCTAAATGATTTGAAGTTATAATATTATCTGGATTGGTGACGGTTACTTTAGTTGTTGCAGTAAATTTCTTTTGTTTTAAATAATAGTTACCATTTTTACTTTCTAGAACATTAGTTTCATCTTTTATAACTGCATGATCTTTATAAAAAAGTAATTGATTAGCTCTGTTAAAATAGAGAGTATCTGTTGTTAACGTCATTGTTGGATCTTTTAAAACAACATTACCCCAAGAAACAGATTTTTTAAAATTTGCATCATAATCTACGTAATTACTAAATTGTTTTACTGTATCTCCTTGATTGATTATTACCTCACCAATAGCTTTGAAAAAGTTTTCTTTTTTATAATAAAAGGCTTTTTTTGAGGTTAAGATAGCGCCAGCATGAATCATTTTTACATTTCCTATAAGTACTGTTGCTCCGGGATATTTTTCCTCATCAACAAACTGCAAATCAGCATCATATATAATTTTCTTTTTCTGAGAAAATCCTATAGATGTAATTAAAACAAAAAATATGATCAGTAAATTTTTCAAACTGTTATTTTCTTTTGGCTAAAATACTGAAATGACAACCCTAAATCTCTTAATTATACTATAAAACTACCGAAGAATAGTTTGCTTTCTATCTGGGCCTACAGAAACAATTTTGACAGGTACACCAGTCTCCCTCTCTACAAAAGCTACATAGTCTAGTAAGTTTTTAGGCAATTGGTCTTCAGAAGTCATCTTTGTTAAATCTTCATTCCACCCCTTAAATTCGGTGTAATTAACAGCTACATTTTCTGGTTCAATATTATAAGGCAAATGACTAATTTCCTCTCCTTTATAGTTGTAGGAGGTACAAACTTTTAATGTTTTAAACCCAGAAAGAACGTCACCTTTCATCATCATTAGTTGGGTAACACCATTGATATCAACAGCATATTTTAATGCAACTAAGTCTAACCATCCACAGCGTCTTGGTCTTCCAGTAGTTGCGCCAAATTCATGACCTACTTTTGCCATTTTTGCTCCATCTTTATCAAATAATTCTGTAGGGAAAGGACCAGAACCAACACGAGTTGTATACGCTTTAAAAATACCAAATACTTCTCCAATTCTGTTTGGTGCTACACCCAAACCAGTACAAGCTCCAGCAGCAGTAGTATTTGAGGAGGTAACATACGGATAAGTTCCAAAATCTATGTCCAATAATGAACCTTGTGCTCCTTCAGCTAGTATTGTTTTATTTTCTTTAACAGCGTTGTTCAAAAACTCTTCACTATCAATAAATTGTAATCTTCTTAACTTATCAACACCTTCACAAAATTCTTCCTCTAGCTCTTTCAGATTGTATTGTATATCTACATTGAAAAAATCCAACATTTTGATATGTTTTGAAGTCAAGGCTTGATATTTATCTTTCCAATTGTCCATTTCTAAATCTCCAATTCTCATTCCATTTCTTCCAGTTTTATCCATATATGTTGGACCAATACCTTTGAGAGTAGAACCAATCTTAGCTTTACCTTTTGAAGTCTCTGAGGCAGCATCTAATAATCTGTGCGTTGGCAAAATTAAATGTGCCTTTCTTGAGATAAGTAATTTCTTTTCATAATCAATGTTATGCTTATCTAGATTTTCTAGCTCTTTTTTAAAAATAACAGGATCTATTACAACACCATTTCCAACAACATTCAAAGCGCTCTTATGAAATATTCCGGAGGGAATTGTATGTAAAACATGTTTGTGTCCATCAAAAATTAGAGTATGACCGGCATTAGGTCCTCCTTGAAATCTTGCTATAATATCATAGTTCTTAGTAAGAACATCTACAATTTTTCCTTTCCCTTCATCTCCCCATTGTAGTCCTAGTAATAAATCTACCGCCATGTAATATAATTCTAAAAATTAGTTGTTTGATTGTTTTTTTGTTCCGTAAAAGTAAAGTGAATGATTATGAATATTTATATCAAAAACCTCTTCTATTGTTTTTTTGATAACTTGAATTCTAGGATCGCAAAACTCTTTTACTTCTCCTGTATCTGTAAGGATTACGTGGTCATGTTGTTTGTCAAAATAACTTTTTTCGTAGCGAGCCATTGACTGACCATCAAATTGATGTTTTCTAACAAGACCACAATCAAGCAATAAATCAATCGTATTGTATAATGTTGCTCTACTTACCCGGTAATTTTTGTTTTTCATATTGATATATAAAGATTCTATATCAAAATGTTCATCTACATCATATATTTCCTGTAGGATAGCATATCTCTCCGGAGTTTTCCTGTGTTTGTTCTCTTCTAAAAAGGTTGTGAATACTCTTTTTACAACTTCTTGATTGTTTTTTGAGACCATAGTATCACTTTATAAGTAAACAAATTTAATGTTATTATTGTTATAAATAAATGTTTTTGTAGAAGGTTATTTACATAGTATTAACACGTTGCACTTTTTTCACTCCTTCTACTTTTTTTATTTTTTCTATTATTTTATTTAGTTGAGTTCTATTCTTTACACTTATAGATAATTTACCATCAAAGATTCCTTCGTTTCCGGCAATATTAATGCTATGTATAAATACATCCATATTGTTAGAGATAATTTTAGTTAAGTTATTTACAATACCTCTATTATCCTCTCCACTTACCTTTAATATGGCTTTAAATTCTTGATTTGTAGAATCTATCCACTTGGCTTTAATAACTCTGTAAGCATAGTTAGATTGCATTGAAATTGAATTCGGACAATCTTTTTTATGAATTTTAATTCCTTCATTAATAGTAATAAAACCGAATACTTTATCTCCTGGTATTGGTTTACAACATTTTGATGTAGTATAATCTAATTTTTCTTCTTCTATTCCAAAAACAAGATCATCATATTTGGTAGAAACTTCTTCTTTATTAATCAGTTCTTTTGAAGGAGCTCTTGTTAGGCGTTTCTTGAAGAAGTTTACTATGGTGTTGTTTCTTTGACTCACAAAATTTTTAAGTTGAGTATTGTCAATGGCTCCATTACCAATTCTAAAGAATAAATCAAAGCTGGTCTTTAATTTAAAAAAAACAACTAATTCATTTAAAGACTTTTCATTAAAGTTTATTTTCAAGTGTCGTAATTTTCTGGCTAAGATTGCTTTACCCTCCTCCGCAATCTTTTTTTCTTGTTCTTTTAATGCCGTTTTAATTTTTGTTCTTGCCCTTGCAGTGATCACAAAATCTAACCAACGAGCATTAGGTTTATTACTAGAAGTTGTAATTACTTCTATTTGATCGCCACTTGAGAGTTCAAAACTCAAAGGAACTAATTTACCATTTACTTTTACACCTCTGCATTTTAACCCAACATCAGTATGTATTGAAAATGCAAAATCTAATGCTGAAGCCCCTTTAGGTAAAGATTTCAAGTCACCCTTGGGAGTGAACACATAAATTTCTTTTGCATAAAGGTTTAATTTAAAATCTTCTACAAAATCAACGGCATTAATACTTTGGTTTTCTAAAGTTTCCTTTAGTCGATTTAACCAACCATCTAAACCATTATCATTTTCTATTCCTTGTTTATACTTAAAATGTGCTGCATAGCCCTTTTCTGCTATTTCATCCATTCTGTTGGATCTAATTTGAACTTCTACCCATTTAGACTCTGGTCCAACCACTGTTATGTGTAATGCTTCATACCCAGTAGATTTTGGTTGAGAAATCCAATCCCTTAGTCGAGATGGGTTTGGTTTAAAATAATCGGTAACTATTGAATAAATTTTCCAAGCATCAAACTTTTCATCTTTGGAAGAAGGATCGTATATTATTCTAATGGCAAACTTATCATAAACTTCATCAAAAGAAACATTTTGCTTACGCATCTTTTTTCTAATCGAAAAGATAGATTTAAATCGTCCTTTAATTTGATAGTTAAAACTTTCTTTACGAAGACCACTGTTTAAAATGTTTTCAAATGATTTTATGTAGTTTTCTTGTTCTTCTTTACTTTCACTTATTTTACTTAAAATATCATTATATACCTCAGGCTCTGTATATTTTAATCCCAAATCCTCTAATTCAGTTTTTATATTATATAACCCTAAGCGATGAGCTAAAGGGGCATAAATATATAGAGTTTCAGAAGAAATTTTCACTTGCTTATGTGCTGGCATTGCATCCATAGTTTGCATGTTGTGCAATCTATCCGCTACTTTGATTAAAATCACACGAACATCATCATGTAAGGTGAGTAACATTTTTCTGAAATTCTCAGCTTGTATAGAATGATCTTTATCTTTTTTAAGACTAGAAATTTTAGTTAAACCACTTACAATCCTAGCAACAGTTTCCCCAAATAAACGTTCTATGTCATTTAATGTATATGCTGTATCTTCAACGACATCATGAAGTAAAGCAGCTGTTATAGATACGGCTCCTAATCCAATTTCATTAGCTACAATTTTAGCAACTGATATTGGATGAAAAATATAAGGTTCACCTGTTTTCCTTCTTTGGTTTGAATGTGCTACAACAGATAAATTAAATGCTTTCCGTATCATTAATTTATCTGACCTTGATAAGGTTTGATAGGTTTCTTTTAAGAGATTTTTATAGCGTTTAGCTATTTCTTTATTTTCTTCTTCTATGGTAGCTTTGTAATTCAATAATTAGTTTATGTTTATCAAGAAAAAATGTAATTAAATACCACGATATGTAGTGTTTTTCAATAGGTAATGAATGTAGTGTAAAAATTATATTTGAGCAAATTTTTAAGCCGAGTTTATTACTTTAAGTTTTTTATTCTGTTCAATAGTGTTGGATGTGAATAATGAATAAATACGTACAGAAAATGAGGTGTTAGATTGCTCAAGCTATTTTTTGACAACTTTTTGAGTGAACTAATAAGTGGTTCACTAGCCACTGTTTTTTTAGCATAATTATCAGCTTGATATTCAAATTTTCTGGACATGAAATTCATAAACATTCCCGTGAGTTGGGTTATGGGTGAATATAAAATTCCAAATGTAATTAAACCAATGTGAAAGCTGGGAGTTGAAACACCCAATGCTAACGAAAATATAGGTGTATTAATGAATAACGATAATAGAAATAAAGTAAAACCAGTAAGTATAACTGACACTGTCAAATTAAAAATGATATGTTTTTTTTTGTAATGACCTACTTCATGTGCTAACACAGCTACAATTTCATCAGCACTTAAATCATTTATAAGTGTATCATAAAGCGTAATCCTTTTTTGATTTCCAAAACCAGAAAAATAGGCATTAGCTTTTGTAGATCGTTTTGATCCATTAATCACAAAAATATGATCTACCTTAAATCCAACAGAATTTGTATATCTTGTAATAGCGTTTTTAAGTTCTCCCTCTTTTAAAGGGGTTTGTTTATTAAAAATAGGAACAATAAGTTTGGAATAAAACATATTCATGAATAGGGAGAAAAGGGTAATTAATCCCCAAGTGTAAAGCCAGAAATAACTTCCAGTGAATTCATAAAACCAAGTAATTAATGCTAGAATAGCTCCTCCAAGAAAAATAGTCATCAAAAGTCCTTTCAACTTATCTAAAAAGAAAGTTTTTTTACTTGTTTTATTAAATCCAAATTCCCCCTCTATTACAAAGGTTTTATATAACGAAAAAGGTATGCTTATGATATCACTTCCAATAATTATAATTCCAAAAAAAATTAAAGTTGTGGTTATGGTATTGTCAGAAAATCCTCTTGCAAAATTATCTAACATTAAAAATCCGTTAAAAAAGAAAAAACTAAGTGTCGTAATTAAAGAAAATAATGAAGAAAATATATTAAAGTTGTGATTCGTTTTTTTGTATAGTTGAGATTTTTGGTATTCATTTATTTCATAAACATCAGAGACTTCATTGGGTGGAGTGTCATTAAAATGTTTAGCATTTAAATGATTTAAAACCGTATCTAAAACAAATTTTATTAATAAAATGGTTATTAAAATATAAAATAGGGTAGTGGGCTCCATTATTTATTAATTTTTTTGCTAGCATACATAGCAGCGCCAATAATTCCTGCATTATTTTTAAACTTAGCAACTTTAATCTTTACATCTGTAGTCAAATGGTGTTTAAATTTATCATACTTTTTACTAATGCCACCTCCTAGAATAATTAGATTAGGCGAGAATATTGTTTTGATGTATTGCAGTAAAATATCAAAGCGAAAAGCCCATTCCTGTAGCGTTAATTCTTCTTTTTTTCTGATAGAATCTGCACAAAAGAACTCAATTATTTCTCCATCTTTATGGAGTAATTTTCCTATTTCTAAATTAGGAATTAATTTTCCATTATTAAATAAACCAGACCCTATTCCAGTTCCTATAGTAATAACCAGCACTACACCTTTTTTACCTTTACCAGCTCCTAAAGTTACCTCGGCTATACCTGCTAAATCAGCATCATTACTTATGTAAAAAGGAATATTGCAAATACTTTGAAAAAAATCATCAACTTGTATATTTTTCCACTTTGTACTTAAATTACCAGAATGTATACATTTCCCATCTATTATTGTCGTTGGAAAACTACATCCAACAACTTTATTCCAATTAAAATAGGTTGCCATTTCTTTTACAACTTCGCCAATAGCATCTGGTGTTGCTGGTTTTGGTGTTGCTATTCTGTGTCTTTCAGAGATTAATTCACCTGTTTTAATGTCAACAATTGCAGCTTTAATTCCAGAACCACCAATATCCATACCAAGTACTTTCATGTATTAATTATTTAAAGTTTCGTTGTCTTTTTGCTTCAAAAAGTAATATAGCAGCAGCTACAGAAACATTCATAGAGTCAATTTCTCCTTGCATTGGAATATTAATATTTTTTATTGAATGGTTTCTCCAAATTTGTGATAAGCCATTAGCTTCTGTGCCAACAATAATAGCTGATGCTTCGGTGTAATCTTCATCTGTATATTTGTTTGAGTTTTGTAAAGTTGCAGCATACATTTTTATGTTTTTTTGTCTTAAAAATGCTATAATTTCTTCTGAGGAAGAAATCACAATTTTTTTGGTAAAAACTCCTCCTACACTAGATCTAATTACATTAGGGTTAAAATGATCTGTCTTTGGATCTGCTAAAATTACAGCATCAATATTTGCTGCATCTGCAGATCGAATCATCGCACCAATATTTCCAGGTTTTTCTATACCTTCAAGAACTAAAATTAATGGATATTTGTTTTTGAAGGTTAATGACTTTAGATTAATATATTTTGATTTCGCTACAGCTATAATACCCTCTGTTGATTCTCGATAAGCTATTTTTTGATAAATCTCAGGAGTGATTTCAATTACTTCTTTAGCATTAAACTGTTTTATATAATGATACTCTATTTTTTTAGAAATAAATAAAAGTGATTCAATCTCAAAATCACTCTTAAATGCAAGTTCAACCTCTCTTTTTCCCTCAATAATAAATAATTGTTGTTTTTTCCTTTCTCGGGATTTCTCTTGTAGTTTGAGAATATTTTTTATGAGTGGATTTTGAAGACTTTGTATTTGTTTCATATAATTTGAAACATTTAATTTTAATTCCTTACAAATTTATACTTTTAATTCTTTTTAATCAGTTTTCTCATAAAAAAAGGGCACTAAATTAATAGCACCCTTTTTAAATCTTTTATTCTGATTTAAATTTATTAGAATAACGTTTCCATAATTTGGTTTGGTGAGATTCTAAACTTATTTTCCTTCCTTGAATAAAAGCTTCAGTTAAAACATTTCCTCTCATATCAAGAGCATCTCCCTCAGAAATAAACAATGTAGCGTCTTTTCCAACTTCAAGAGTTCCAACCTTGTTATCAATTCCTAAAATTTTCGCAGCATTATTTGTAATTAATTTAACAGCATCCTCTTTGTCTAAACCATGTGCGGCAAATGTACCCGCGTAAAATGGTAAATTACGAGTATTCATTCTTTCCATTTGGCCTTCCATACCTATACCAACTAAAATTCCTAAATCTGTTAACGTTTTTGCAATTGTATATGTATAGTCATAGGCATGGTCTTCACTTTCTGGATTTCTATGAGGTCTTTCGAGGAGAACAGGTATATTGTTATTAACAAGTAGGGTTGCAACTTTTTCGGCTTCATGTCCATTGACCAACACTAAATTATTAATTCCTAAATTCTTAGCCATTGTAACAGCATCGGTAATTTCTTTTTGCCCACTAGCATGAATAAAAAGTTTTTGAGTTCCAAGGAACAATCCTTTAGTTGATGAAAAGGGTAAATTCTTGATAGAATTATCTTTTTTGTGATACTGTTTTGCACTTTTAAAAAAAGAGGTTATCTCTTCTGTTTTTTTAAGGTAGTTTTTATCTGGTTTGAGAGCCGGATCTTCACCAAGCCACCATCTACCACTGGTAAAACTAGATGGCCAGTTCATATGGATTGCATCGTCATTTTTTAGAGAAGCATCTTCCCAATTCCAAGCATCTAGTTGAACTACAGAAGAGGTTCCAGAAATGGTTCCTCCACGTGGAGTGATTTGAGCCATTAAAACTCCATTTGGTCTCATAGATTCAACTACCTTGCTTTCTGCATTGTAGGCTATGATACTTCTTATATGTGGATTCATAATTCCAGTTTCTCTAACATCTGAAGATGCTTTAACAGCATCTACTTCTACTAAACCAAGAGTTGAGTTAGTAGCTATGAACCCAGGGTAAATATGTTTACCATTAGCATAAATAATTTTTCCAATTCTTGCTATTTTAGTTTTTGAACTACCAACAAAAATAATTTTTCCTTTACTAAACATAATAAGGGAATTTTCAATAATCTCTCCATTACCCAAATGGGCTGTTGCTCCTTCAATAGATATTGATTTGGTTTGCTTGCTTGCCGGGGTTTGTTGTGCTGTGATATTTACTATTGTAAGTAAAAAAATCAAACTGTATATAATTTTTCTCATGTCTTATATTTCTTTTGTGTCACAATGAAAATTTCTATCTTTTCTTTTCTTTGGTAATTGTGTTTTACCACCACCCATTTTTTCTTTTAACATCAAGCTAATGAGTTTTGCTTTTTCTAATTTAATGGCTGCTCTTTTTCTTTCGTCTTCTTTTATGTCAAAATAGATCTTGCCTTCAATGATTGTTTTTTCAGCTTTAGCGTAAATAGATAATGGGTGATCACTCCACAAGACAACATCGGCATCTTTTCCAACTTTAATACTTCCAACTCTGTCATCTATGTGTAAAAGTTTTGCAGGGTTTATAGTAACCATTTTCCATGCTTCTAATTCTGACATTCCACCATATTTTACTGTTTTTGCAGCCTCTTGGTTTAATCTTCTTGACATTTCCCTGTCATCAGAATTAATTGCAACAGTAACACCAGCATTATGCATAATTGCAGCATTGTAGGGGATAGCGTCATTTACTTCATATTTATAGGCCCACCAATCTGAGAAGGTGGATCCACCAACGCCATGTTCTTTCATTTTATCAGCTACCTTATATCCCTCTAAAATATGTGTAAAAGTATTTACATTGAAATTGAATTTTTCAGCAACTTTCATTAGCATATTAATTTCACTTTGAACATATGAATGACAGGAGATGAAGCGTTCTTTATTTAAGATTTCTGCTAAAGTTTCCATTTCTAAATCTTTTCTGTAAGCTTGACCACTTTTCTTAACAAGATCATATTCCTTAGCTCTTTGAAAGTAATCTGTAAAAACTTGTTCAACACCCATACGGGTTTGTGGAAACCGATAACTTGTGTTTGATCTAGATTGCTTTACATTTTCACCTAAAGCAAATTTTATGAATTTAGGGGAGTTCTCATAGATTAAATTTTTAGCATTTTCACCCCATTTTAATTTAATAATTGCTGAACGACCTCCAATTGGATTAGCAGAGCCATGGAGAATTTGAATTGAAGTAGTTCCTCCAGAAAGATTTCTATAAATATTAATGTCTGTTGGATCTACAACATCTTCTATGGTTACTTCTGCTGTAGAGTTGTGACCACCTTCATTAATAGCTGAGGCAGCTATATGTGAGTGCTCGTCAACTATTCCTGCAGTTAGATGTTTTCCCTTCCCATCAATCACTAAAGCTTTATTGTCTTTTAAATTACTTCCGATTTGAACAATTTTACCATTTTTAAGTAATACATCTGTATTTCTTAAAATACCCTCAGATTCACTTGTCCAAACTGTCGTGTTTTTCACTAAAATAGTTTGTTGTGTTGGTTGTGTAAAGTTTCCATATCCTATATTAGGAAAAGATACAGGATGAATAATAATGCTATTATCTTTATCAACTTTAATTTTTTTCTTTTTCTGTTCTTCTTTAATAATTTTTGTAGCTGTCCATGAAGTTTGATTTCCTGCACTATCAAATGCAGTGCCATTTATTTCATTAGAGTTATAAGATACTTTTCCTAGAATTCTTGTGAAAGTACTGTTATTGTTCATAGTAATAGAAACCCAATTATTTTTGAAGGAAAAAGTTGATTGTATCTTCTCATTTTCTAATGTTAAATTTCCTTTTTGTTTCACTCCTTTTCCAGTGATTGATAAATTGTATTTTTGATCCTTAAGACTTAAGGTATAATTACCTGTAATATCTTTAATATTCATATCATTGATAATATTTCTGTCTCCTTGAACCCAGTTTTCATGAATAGTAGCTGTCTCTTATACACATCTCCGAGCCCACGAGACCTCTCTACAT
>OJDU01000254.1_pt1 | contig 12211 bp, 23 predicted proteins | sample 1592771 | NCBI WGS metagenome assembly OJDU01 (sample SAMN05416864, study PRJEB24817) | seawater metagenome | isolation source: Sea water | place: Canada:Atlantic | collected 2013-11 | reverse complement strand
ATATGGTTCTGCCGGTTGCTGCTAGTCGCGCTCAGAAACTATTAGCATTCGATGCTAGCGGTGCTGTAAAAGTTGAGCCTTATTTAAATAATGAAACTCTTGTTTTAGTTGTGCAAGTTGAAGTAGGCGACGGGGTTACTACAACCTACAGCCTTGAAAGCTCAACCGATAGCCCTAGTTTATTACAGATAGCCATAGATGGCGTGTTACAAGAAGTATCCTCGTATGGTGTAAGCGGAGGTAATTTAGTATTTTCAGCTGCTCCACCGCTTCAATCAGCTATTGAGATTAGGGCATTTGTTCAAAAAGAAATCACTAGCACTGATCTAAAAGCCAGCGATTTTACAGGGGATGGTTCTACAACATCGTTTACTCTTGGGTATTCTGCGGTCAAGTCAAATACTTTTGTCTACATTGATGGCGTGTATCAGCTTAAAAACACATATTCTGTATCAGGCACTACAATTACATTTTCTACGGCACCACCTCTTGACTCTGTTATAGAAGTTGTTATTGCTGCATTTACTACGACGTCTATAAATATACCATCGGCAGACAGTGTAGGAACAGCGCAACTACAAGACAATGCAGTAACTACAGCAAAGATAGCTGATGCCAATGTGACAGCGGCTAAGATAGCCTCGGTGCCAATTTCAGTGGGCATTACATCTGTTGTTACGGCTACCTCTCTTACAGCTACGGTCAACACGCACGTTTATGTAAGTGCGGCCACAAAGACTATTACACTTCCTGCCTCTCCATCGATAGGACAACGAGTCCTGGTTACGGTGGGCAATTTCACCGACACAGTCGTGGCTAGAAACGGCAGCAACATAATGAGCAGTGCGAGTGACTTTACGATGGATGCCGCTTATTTATCTATACAATTCATTTATACAGACGCAACTCAAGGGTGGGTAATGTCATGAGCAATTTTACAGATTTCATAAGTGGTGGTGGCGGTGCGTCATTCCCCACAATCTTTTTACACAAGTCCCAAACTTGGGTTCCTCCGCAAGACGGCAAAATAATGATTCACGTTATTGGGGCTGGTGGTAGTGGCTGTGCAACCAATCTCACTACTCTTGAAAGTGGTGCAGCAGGGGGTTATTGCAGAAAAAACTCTTTAGCAGTTACAACTTCTGGCTCATTTACTGTAACTATAGGCGCAGGTGGCGCATCTGTTGTAGGAGCCGCAGGTTCAGGAGCCGCAGGAGGTACTACATCTGTTGCAGGTACAGGTTTAGGTTCTACGCTAACAGCTACCGGTGGTGCAGGTGGAGCCGTAGGCAGTGCCACTTATACTACTGGAGGCGTTGGCTCAAATGGCGATTTTAACTCTAACGGTGGGCGCGGAGGTTATAACAAAGGCGGTGGGGCTGTTGGTTTGTTAGGAACAGGGATTGATGGTGGTAATGCCGGTAACAATACAAGCTCTTTTGGTGGCCGATGTGACATATTAGGTGATTTTTATTCATCTAGCTTCGGTCAATTATCTGGCAGCAGCGGCGGTAAGGGTGTTTACCTATACTATAGAGGTCATGCTAATGATGAGGAAGTAGGGCCGTTAGCAGGCGGCGGCGGAATGGCTATACAGAATAATATTGGTTCCGTAGCTGGTCACGCATCTATAGGCGGTGGCGGTGGATGGTGCTATGCAGGTGGGGTTACAGTTATGATGTCAGGCCGTGGTGGTCAAGGCTGCGTCGTAATTCAGTACATACCGTAAGGAGAAGAATATGAAATATAATATTAAAGATGCTGACGGTAATATCACAAATACCATCGTTTCTGACGCTGAGTTTGTTGCGGCTAACTTTGACCACTATGAACTTTATGTAGAGCCTACACCCCCAGAGCCTACAGCGGAAGAAGAAGGACGACAGTGGCGAGATTCAGAGCTAGGGGCTACTGATTACATTGTACCTTTAACAGATCATCCACAACGTGCTGCGCACATGACTTATAGAGAAGCATTGCGTGACTGGCCGTCTACAGATTCATTCCCTGCTACACGACCGGAGCTATAAGGGCATATTTAAAAAATAACTTAACGAGGTAATTATGTACAATCCATTTCAAGGCAAAAGAGGTCATCTTAACGGTAGCGTAGTTGATATGCTTCCTGTCACACCTAGTAACAGTGTTGACTTATCACAAGTTGCTATTGGCCTATACATTACAGTCGCAGGGAACGTAACATTCCATAACGTAGACGGTGTATCTAGGACGATTACTGTCCCTGATAACTTCTATCTAATATGTTCTGTTGGCCGTGTACTTGCTACTGGTACTACAGCAACTGGCATACATGCGATGCTTGCATGATTAGCGCAAACGTAAGTGCTTTCTCCATAGGCAAGGCTGTTGGTCGTGGTGCTAAAAACCTAGACCCTGTTATCACTAGCAGTCCAGTTACTACTGGCACTGACGGAGTAGCCTATTCATATCAAGTGCAAGCTGCTGACCCTGAAGGTGGTTCTTTGACTTATACTTTGCCTACTAAGCCTACTGGCATGACCATTAGCGGTTCTGGTTTAATTGCATGGACTCCTTCTAGCGTAGGTTCTGAGTCTGTTGTTGTTAGAGTGACTGACAATAAAGGAGCATTTGCAGAGCAGTCATATAGTGTTGCAGTTGCAGCGGCACCGTTGGCTTGGGCAAACAATAACTCTAGGCCTTACATAGCGACATTTCAGGGGTTCACCTATCGCTTTGCAGTGCCTATTACTAGCTCGACTACTTCCCTTCGCTGGGAGTATTCTAACAATGGCGGCACGTCTTGGACTGATTGGGCGGATGGAGTTGTAGTCACGCCTACAACCCCTTTAATCTTTGATGGAACTACATATAACTACTACGCTAAATCTCCGAACTGGGGTGCAGGAAACACTAGTTATATTCAGAGGTTTGGAGGAGGCACATTGTTTAGTGGGGCTACTTCTTTAGGAGAAGTTATAGCGAAGGACAACAATGCAGGAAATTATACTTTCTAACACAGGTTAATTAAGGGTTAAAAATGACATTACAGCTATCTCAAAATGACATCGCGCCAGATATTCAAGTGATTATAACTGAATCAGAAAGCGGCTCTATTGTCGATTTAACTGACACAAAAGCATTTCTTGAATTTCGCAGAAGGTCATCAACCACTAACCTGTGTACGCTAGACGGCTTTAACCTTGCTGACGGTGATCTTTCCAAAGGCATCGTGACTTTTCTGTTCGGGCCTGATGATTTATATGTAGCTACTGGCGACTATGAAGGCCAAGTAAAAATAGCACACGATAACGGGACTGTTGATACAGTTGATAATGTAGTTAATTTCCACATTACCTCAGACTTATAACAACGTATTAGGATTTGGAGAATAAAATGGCTTTAACTAAAGTACACACTAGGATGATTGCTGGTACGCCTAACAATGTTAGAGATTTTGGCGCGAAGGGCGATGGCACTACAGATGACAGTGCCGCTATCCAGGCTGCGTTAGACTTACAAGGTCGGGTGTATATTCCTGCTGGCACTTATCTAGTCAACACTACCCTAAGAATAAAGTCTAATACCAAGTTATATGGTGATGGTATTGAGGCAACTATTTTAAAAGAAGGTGGTGCCGGTACAACTCTTGGTACGATGCACACATCAATCCTTGAAAACCAAGCATACGTTGATAGTGATCCGGCTGGCAATGATTCGATGCACGTTGAGAACATTGCGTTTCATGGGCAGCGATCTACTCCTATTGCTGATGGTGCAGCTACTTCTTCTAACAAAGGAATTGGCGGTATTTACTTTCAGTATGCTTCGCGTTCACGCATTAGGGATTGTTACTTTAAGGACGGCTGGTCTGGCTTTGTAATCACTGGGACTCGTACAGGATTTAATTCCCAGTCGCAAAATTCTATCTTTGATTGCACTGTATTTAACGCAACATCGTGGAATGTCAACGGTAATACTGGTGTTCCAAGAGGCATAAATATTGGAACTGCATTTACCTACATGCGCGGTTGTTCAACTAAAACTTGTGCTACAGGGTTTTACCTTGGTGCGGCTCAACTTGTTGTTGACGCTTGTAACGCTTTTGGCTGGACGTATGACAATGGGTTCTATTGTTTAGCTACTGAACTAGCCATGTCTAACTGTCGGGCCGATGGCGGCAATGCAAGTTTTCCAGATGGTTTTGGCAACGGTATTACTTTAGCCTATAACACTGGCGCACAGTTAACTAACTGCTTTGTTCAAGACTGCTCTAACATGGGCTTTAGACTACACGCCCCGCAAAGAAACACTAACCTGACGAACTGTAGTGCAATCAACTGTGGTTACGGATTTAGAGCAGAGAACACTGCCAGCTTTACTCGTGGCGGCACTAACGTCACTGCGGCAAATGAGGTTATTAACGTAGCACCTACTGGCACATCTAACGTCACAGTAAGAATGGTTACTGTTGATCTAGGCACACCAATATCGGGCACACTGTTTACTGCTGATGGCTGGATTAATATGTCTGACGCTAGTGTTGCAGGGTTTAACGGATCGTTCCCTATCTACAGTATTAGCGGCAATATAATTAAGTACATCTCTGAAGATGCTGTTGTTGGCAATGCTGGCGGTACTCCAGTAGTTAAATACTGCACCCACGACATCAACCTAAACAACATTACTTCTGATACTTCTGAGATAGATGGCATTCAATTACATGAATCAGGTAATGTAGTAATTAACAACGCTACTGTTAGAACTGCAAAGAGTTTTGGCGTTAATATTTTAGACTCTCGGTCAATCACAGTACATAACTCTATGTTCTACGAGACATATAAATCTGCTGTGTATTCTCAAGATTCACGCAATGTCTGTATTGATAACGTTAAGACTTATGATACAAAAGGCACAACGGACACTTCTTCGCAACGAGGTGTTGTTAGCTGGTATCAAACGCAAGGGCTTACAGTAACTAATGTTGTAGGAACCAGCTATAAAACTTACTGGATTGCCCAGTTAGACACTGCTGAAACCTTTGTTAGCACAGGTATTGTTAAAGATAACTATCGTACAGACAACATTGCACAACAAGATTGGACTAAGTTTCCAATCCATTACGAGGGTTCTGGATCAGGTACTCCTGAGAGTGTAGTGGTCGCTGGGGTAGGTTCCGTTTGGTATCGGAATGACGGTGGTGCTAGTACATCTTTATACATCAAAGGGTCAGGCACTAGTAATACTGGCTGGGTCGCTAAATAATTTATTGACGTAGGTGATGTATGCAGGAGGAAGCTAAAACAGTTATGGATTCATTAGCAGTAGGCGGCACAGTCGCTACATTGGCTGGCTGGCTTCCCGCTGTAGCGAGTTTATTCACGATCATTTGGTTGGCGCTGCGTATCTGGGAATCCGACACGGTACAGAAACTCGTTAACCGAGGTGGCTAATGGAAGCATGGGAGATTATTGTCTCAAGCTGGCCTATCGCTGCTGGCATATTTATACTTGTGCTAACCATTGGCAAGATCCTGAACCGTTTAGAAGTTTTAGAAGCCAAGATGATTGAGGCATGGAAGGCCATTAACGAGTTGATCCGCAAATGATGCAAGCACTGATCGGGCCTATTACTAATCTGGTCAGCGGATGGTTGAACAACAAAGCCGAGGAGAAACAGGCCAAGCATCAGGCCAAGCTCCAGGTCATTCAGAACAACTCTGATTGGGAATCCAAGATGGCAGATGCCAGTGCTCATTCGTGGAAGGATGAGTTCTGGACGATCATACTATCAATCCCTATCTTTATGGTCGGTTATGCCATAGCGATTAATGATGTAAGCGTGATCGATAGGGTTGACGCTGGGTTCCAAGCACTGTCAAAATTGCCAGAGTGGTATCAATACCTACTGTTCATTGCGATCAGTAGTTCATTTGGTATCCGTGGTGTATCTAAGCTAATGGAATTGAAGAAGTGAGCGAGTCGTTACTAAGCCGTATCGGTGTATCTGGGTATAACAAACCCAAGCGTACACCCAAGCACCCTACCAAGTCCCATGTCGTGGTGGCTAAGGTTGGCGATACCATTAAAACTATTCGGTTTGGACAGCAGGGCGTTAGCGGATCTCCACCAAGTGAAAGTGAATCTGATGCTAGTAGAAAGAGACGTGAATCATTCAAGGCACGTCATCGTAAGAACATAGCCAAGGGTAAAATGTCTGCGGCTTACTGGGCTAATAAGGTGAAATGGTAATGAGAAAACCAAAGAAAGGATTGTACGCAAACATCCAAGCTAAACGTGCTCGTATCGCTGGTGGATCTGGCGAGAAGATGCGTAAGCCAGGAACGGCTGGCGCTCCTACTGCTAAGGCATTCAAGAGTGCAGCGAAGACCGCATACAAGAGATGACGTTTAAGTATTTTACCCGTCAAGAATTTGACTGTCAGGAGACTGGCGATAATGAAATGGAAGATGAGTTCATCCACGCTTTGGATGCGTTGCGTCATGAGTGCGGCATACCGTTTCGTATTACTAGCGGGTTCCGTAGTGAGAAACATAGTCTTGAAGCTAAGAAATCTAGTGGGCCAGGACAGCACACGAGAGGCATTGCTGCTGATATTGCTGTTAGCAATGGGACTGAGCGTTTCGCTATCGTTAGCAACGCTATTAAGCTAGGTTTCAGCGGCATAGGCATTCATAAGAGCTTCGTACACGTCGATACTCGTACCACTGTACCCGTACTATGGGTGTATTAAGGGGGCCTTAGAGACCCCCATACAGCGTTAGAAAGGTATGTCTTCTTCATCCAATGGGGCAGCAGGTTCAGCCTGTTTAGGTGCTGATTGACCTGAATCGCTCCAGAAGATTTTGGCATTGCCAATGTACGGTGCTTTGACACCCTGATCCCGTTCTTCTTTACTTAGTGATTGCTGAATACCACCGTTTTTGTCGTACTGATCCTTATCACTATCAATAAAGACAGTAAGGTTTGCATAGATACCGCCGTTCTTGCCTTTGTAGAATTTAGACTTGTCTAGTTTGGTGACATCAAATGAAAAGTTTACGCCAGTTTTACTCATCGTTATTTTCTCCTTCGTTGTAATGCAGTTTTCTAAAGTCAGATGACTTAATTATTTCTCGTTCAATCTTCGTGAAGCATCCGCCTTTGGTTGGTGCTTTCCATAGTGCAGTTTTAACTTCATTGCTTAACTCGAACCATGCTTCGGCAGATGATGGGAAATCATCATTTGCTATTCCGACTTTGATTGCCATGATGCTGTCTTTGTTTTCTTCACACCATTGCTCGTAAGTCTTCTCTGGTTCTGGTGCTGGCAGATCTTCACCAGCGTATATGTAGGCACCCAGTCCATGCATTGATAAGCCCTTAGTCAAGCATCGCATCTTAGCGGTGTTGATCTGGAAGGCATTAGGATTGGCTACTGCATTGTTGCGATGATCCATAACGGGCAACCACATTTCGTGAGCCAGCTCATCAATAATAACGTCGCAATGAACGGTCATTGTCCCGTCCGAGTGGACTTCGTTATCGTGAAAGGTGTAGCAAGCATCTGGGTAGTGCTGTTTGGTGACGGCCCAAGCCCATGCCCATGATAGGTAAGTTAGATTACCCTTGCGTTCAGTATGCTCATTAACATTAATTGAGCTTAGTGTTTTCCATACACTCATCATATCTCCCCTCTTGTTCTGCTAGTAAAGTTTCTAGGTGGTCTGCGGTAATCCGCAGTTCATTTACAACGTCTTCATCCCACACGAAGCTGCGTCGATTCTCATACCGACGAGCGCAGGTAGCACTCGCCTGTAGTGATAGTATCCAATCGGGAATCATCTAAGCGCACCCCTGATTGATTGCATAGCATCGAGATCTAAGCGTCTATTTTCTTCTGTTTCATGCTGTTTCATTTTGTTCCATTCGTCTTCATCTTCAAGCATCTGCTCAGAGATACGGTCTAGTTCACGGTGACACAATTTAATGATGGCCATGTCCTGTACGCCGACGGGGAATCCTGATCGGCATAACCTGGCTATCTCGAATGCGAAATTTTCCAAGTCCTCGATCATGCTTAGTTGTTGTTTCTCGTTCATGTCTACTCCTGTTTGCTGATGAACCCAAACAATATTATATACGAATTCGCATGTCAACTTGTTTTTGTAAATAATTAATGGTATAGTTCCGGACAGACGTATAGGGGGGTGTGTCCGTGACAAGCTCCCAAAACTATGATAGCGAATAGGAGATAACATGAAAGAGCTAGAACTAAAATCATTCCTGGCACTGACCCAGCAGACTAATCATGGACTGGCCATGAAGCTAGGTATCAGCCCACAGAAGATGCACGCATGGAAGAAGCGCAACGATTGCTTTGTCAAGTTCGGTGACAACTGGGTTGTAACTGAGATCAATCTTAGGATAGAAAAGAGAGTGTATTAAAAAGGCCCACCGAAGTGGGCCGTGGGAGTGCCGTGAGGGGAACGGCGGGTCGAGTGAGCAACAATCAGCAAGAGAGCATTAACATCGACAATGGAATCATATCAGATGACAGAGCTAGAAAAAAGGTTTGATTTATCACCGGAAGGTGTTAGATTAAATGTGTCGGCGGGATTACCAGTCCCTTTAATGTCCGATTGCAATTTGGGAAGAACCGTTGTCACAACCGACACGATTCAAATCCTACCACAGACGCAATCATCATTAAACACTAACTCGCTGACTCCAAGCACATGGATACGTCGCCGTGAAAGGCTCACCCACCATGTAAAAAAAGGGGAACCAGTAAGCCTTGGAAGGGATGAGTGGGTTAGTGATACCGAGATGCCTATATTGGGAAACCTTGGGCGAAGTGGCGATCTAATCAGGAGTGACCTAGCTGGGCGGCTTGCAAGTCGTAATCACTCCAGGCAGCGCACTGCAATGCGAGCTGCTCCAGATGCAACGACGATCTCGTCTCAATTAGCATCTTGGCAAGACACTAAGGGAATAGTCGGAAGGCTAATCTCTTAGGGTAAGTGTTGCCAGAAACTTCCTCAGATCTGAACTCATTAGCATCTGGGGCCAGCAATCAGCATTAAGATTCAGGAGTAACATTTAAAAAGGAGAGTGTGATGGAACTAAGGGAGCATCAATCTGCGGCCATAGAAATGGTCAACGATTCAATCAGCAAGGGTAAGAAAAACGTCATGCTGGCAGCGCCATGCAGCTTCGGCAAGACAATGGTAGCGGTGCACATGTTGGCAGAGGTGGCCAAGAAGGGTGGGTACGGCATGTTTATCTGTGACCGTATTAAGTTGGTACAGCAAGCGGTCGATGAGTTTGATAAGTACGGGATTGAGGTCGGTGTTATCCAAGGGTGGGATCATCCTCGGTCAAACAAGATAGCTCAGATTCAAATCGCTAGTGTTCAGACATTGGCACGACGGAAGATCTGGCCGTACTCTAATCTCATCATCATCGATGAGGCACATGTACATTACAAAACCCACACCCGTCTAATGGAAGAATACCCAGAAGTACCGTTCATCGGTCTGAGTGCTACGCCATTCTCTAAGGGGTTAGGAAACTTTTACGACAACCTAATAGTCCCTATTACGGCAGCAGAGCTAATGGACAAAGGTTATCTTGCACCCGTTAAATACTACGGTGGTAAGAGACCAGACCTAAAGGGCGTGAAGACCAAGAAGCTACAGACTGGTGCAATGGACTATGATCCAAATGCACTGGCCAAAAGGATGGAAGAAGACAGCGAGCTGGTCGGGGACATTGTGCAAAACTGGCTGAAGTACGCTGAGAATTCACAAACCGTAGCATTCTCACCATCTATCCTACAGTCCAAGGCACTGGTAAATATGTTCAACAAGTCAGGCATACCCGCTGAGCATATTGACGGGTACATGCCAGATGAAGAACGGCAGATCTTATTCCGAGAGCACGATGAGGGTAAGTTTAAAGTCTTGTCATGCAGCAGGCTATTAAATACTGGGTACGATGCCCCATCTGTCCGGTGCTTGATCGATGCCTTCCCCACGAAAAGTATTACACAGTATGTCCAACGGGTAGGACGTGTGCTCCGTCTGCATGAAGATAAAGAGTTCGCTATCGTGTTAGACCATGCTGGCAACGTAGACAAGCTAGGGTTTGCGGAAGATGTTGTGCCAGAAGAACTAGATCAAGGCGAGAAGAAGTATTCAGAACGTAATCAAGTAAAAAAAGACAAGCACGAACGCGACACAATGGACTGCCCTATGTGTTATCAGATAATGAAGATGCCGAGCTGCGAGTGCGGTTACGAGCTTCCAATTAAAATGATTGTTGAGTCTGACAATCAGATCTTACGGCAATTAACACGGCACACCCCAGAAGAAATAGAGGCTTACGAAGAAGAAAAACGTCAAGAGGCGCTGCGAGAATGGCGCAATTTAATCGCGTCTAGGGAGGAGGCTTATAACAACGTTGTAGGCATTGCTGACCGCGCTAAACTCGAATGGCTTGCTCAATTCCAGACCTACGGTCGAGCAAAAGGCTATAAGCCAGGATGGGCTCATTATAAATACAAAGATAAGTTCGGGGCTTGGCCTACTTTTGTTCAGCAGGTTGATGCTGGTTATCAGGCAACAGTGACACAAGAATTAAAAGATTACATAACTCATACAATTATTAAGGCGGCAAAAGATGCTAAACGAAATTCTCGACAGGCTGGATAAGGTCAAGAAGGCAGGTAAAAATTATGTGGCATGTTGCCCAGTACACCAAGACAACAACCCGTCAATGTCAATCAGCGAGCAAGGCACTAGGATATTAATCTACTGTCATGCTTGCGGGGCCAAGGGTAGTGAAGTAGTCCAAGCAGTAGGTCTAAGTGAGTCAGCATTGTTTAATGATGAACCACAAAAGACGGGCGGAAAAAGTTACTTTTCTAAGGATCAACGTGAACAGGCCAAAGAAGATGCGTACTTTATTGAGATTTACGATAACGAATTGAGCAAGGGACACCAGCCAAGCCGTGAAGAATACCGCCGCTATAAGCTAAGTCAGCAACGGGTCAAAGTGTTAGGGGAAGTGAATGCAAGTTATCAGTAAAGAACGATTAGCCACCGAATGTGTACGCATGACCATCCAGAATCAAGAAGGTCTGGACAACATGATGCACATGCTAGGGCAGATCGAGTTAGAGTTTCCCATTGATGTTCAGATAGAGAAGCACAAGAAGAAACGCACCGCTACCCAGAACAACACCGCAAACAAATGGTATCGAGACTGCGAGAAGCAGGGCGATATGAAGGCGTGGGAGTATCGGGCGTACTGTAAACTGCACTTTGGCATACCTATTCTCAGACGTGACAGCGAGAAGTTCAAAGCTGTTTATGATCGAGACGTGAAGCCTTACACTTACGAGCAAAAGCTATCGTTCATGGTAGAGCCCTTTAATTTTGAGGTCACAAACTTGATGAACGTGAAACAGCACAGCGAGTTCCTGGATATGGTTGAACGTCACTTACGGGAGCAGGGCTTTCAATTAACCGAGGTGAGCAAATGACATGGCCAAGAAATGCAAAGTCTGCGGGGAAAAGTTCACGCCAACTTTCAGTAGTTTCCAGAAAACGTGTAATGCGACTCAATGCCTTGTCGCGTTCGGCAAGACTGAAAGACTTAGAATCAATCGCAAAGAAACCAAAGAGGCCAAGCGAGACAGATCCTATTGGATGAGACGGTGCCAAACCGAGTTCAATAAATACATTAGGAACCGCGACAAGAAAGATCCTTGCATATCATGCAACCGCCATCACGATGGGCAGTACCATGCCGGTCACTATAAGACAGTGGGCGGTCATCCTGCGCTACGATTTCACGAAGACAATTGCCACAAACAATGTTCAGTTTGCAATAACTACAAGTCTGGTAATTTATCAGAATATCGGGCAAACTTGTTGATAAAGATAGGGTTAGAACGGGTTGAGTGGCTTGAAGGGCCTCATGATCCAGTCAAATATACCATTGAGGATCTGCAAGAGATGCTATCTAACTACCAAGCATTGAACAAGAAATGGGTACAGTCTCCACGCTAGACCGCAATGCGGAACAGGTGCGGGATGTACTCCGTAACCTGTTGGAGCAGTGTGAGGCTGGGAACATTTGTGGCGCCGTCATAGTGACAGAGCACCTCGACGGGTTCGACTTGGACATGCCTGGAACCTTCTCAACAGATCCTGATTCAATAGCTT
>OJDU01000250.1_pt1 | contig 12295 bp, 12 predicted proteins | sample 1592771 | NCBI WGS metagenome assembly OJDU01 (sample SAMN05416864, study PRJEB24817) | seawater metagenome | isolation source: Sea water | place: Canada:Atlantic | collected 2013-11 | reverse complement strand
TCTCGTGGGCTCGGAGATGTGTATAAGAGACAGGATCTGCACCGCCACCGCCGATTCAGTCGAATAAAACAAGAGATGGCCGTTATACCTCACCCAAGGCTCATGGTCATGAAGAAGTACATAATCACGACGATGATAAAAAAAATGCACCGCCACCGCCGACAGGTGCTAACTAACCTTAACTATTTTTATTTAGTTTCATCGAGCTAGTTAATCATTTAACAAGACTTAGATAATGTTGTTAAGGCTTTATTGACGGTACCGATAAGGAAAAACTGGTACCGTTACCCAGCGCGCTTTTAACCATCAACTCAGTATTTAATAAGTGAGAGAGTTTTTGGCTAATGGCTAACCCTAAACCCGTATGGGCAATATTATCTTCAATAGCGTTACTCGCCCGATATCTAGCATCAAATATATAGGCGATATCCTCTTTACTAATCCCTGTTCCACTATCACTAACCGTCACTTGAACCTGCTCACTTAACTGAATAACAGTTATTATTATTTCACCACCTTTATCAGTATGCCTGATAGCATTTTCTAATAAATTTGTCATGATGCGCTCCAGTTTGGCAATATCTGAGTGGACCATATATTGACAAGGCTGAGGCTTTAACTTCAATGAAAGCTGCTTGGTTTCAGCTTTTAGGGTAAATTTAGCCATGATGTCATGCAGTAATTCGCCGATGGCAAAAGTTTCCAAATTTACTGTTACTTGACCATTTTCGAGATGGGCTAGTTCAAAAATTTGATCAATGAGACGCTTTAACTGGGAAACATTGCGTAAAACGGTAGCTAAATAATCCTGCTGTTCATTGTTAGATAAACTATCACCCTTGATGGCTAACGTTTCAATATAGCCTTGCATCGTAGCCAAGGGCGTTCGTAAATCATGGGATAAATGTGCTAATAATTCCCTACGTATTCTGTCGTTTTCTGTTAATAAAGAAAATTGTTGGTTAATTTGCTCCACCATGTCGTTAAACGTTGCACCGAGAAAATTGATCTCATTATTATCAATACTCGCGTTTGCGCCCCATTGTTTAAGCTCAATTTTACTTTGGTCAAACTTAACCGCTTTTAGGGCCTGCATTTGCTCTGCTAAGGTTTTAACTGGTTGAGTGAAATAGTGAAAGACCGCGAGTAATACTAGTAATAACAACAGCAAGCTGGCGAGTATAAAAGCGCCATAACTTTGTAAGTCTTTATCGGCTTTAATTTGGCTGAAAATTGAATCGAAAACTTGGCCACCAATAATAATATATAAATAGCCTTGTAACTGTTCTCCTTGATAAACAGGGGCGACAGAAAATATTTTTTTATTACTGCTATCTCTTGGATCATCAGCAAAAACTGGCAGGCTTTTCGGGTTTTCAATAAGCTTTTTTAAAGGGTTTAAGTCAATAGTTTTACGCTTTATTTTATCGGCATCGGCAGAATAAGTTAAAATTTGTCCTTGGGCGTCAAGAAAGTAAAATTCAAAAGCAGGGCCTAATAACATCAAGGTGTGAAAAAGATTTTCTAAGGCTGATTTATCATAAACACCATCTTGTAGCAGCGGATTATCATGAGCTAAATGTTCAGCTAAATTTAAATGCAATTGTTGCTCTGCTTGATACTTTGATTGCAGAACAAGCGAGTTACTCCAATAGACAAGTAGCGAGGCCATCATCATAAAAACAGCGCAAAGTATTAATGCTAGGCGTTGATAAAGTGAAATTTTCATCGGATTAAAGTCCTTACTTTTCTACTGTGTTAAGACGCTACCGTTGAGCTGACACCGGCAGAGTTAAGTTTATAACCCACTCCCCACACCGTTTGTATGATTTGCGGCTCAGCACAATCTTCCTCTAACTTACTTCTGAGGCGATTAATGTGAGAATTCACCGTATGTTCATAGCCACTGTGATGATAGCCCCAGACACCATCGAGTAATTGTGCTCGAGAAAAAACTTGATCTGGGTGCTGACAGAAAAAGTCAATCAACTCAAACTCGGTAGCAGTTAAGTTGATGGTGTTACTTTTATAGGTGACTTGGTGATATTTATGATCAACATGAAGCTGTCCAATGGACACTCCTTCCTTTGCCGGTTGAGTGATTACTTCAACAGACGCTGTGTCTTTGTCATTATCATTTTGTGCAATACTTTTTGCATTGAGTGCATGAACCCGTCGTAACTGACTTCGAACACGGGCTTGTAACTCTCTAATGCTAAAGGGCTTAGTCATATAGTCATCAGCCCCTAATTCTAGGCCTAAAACTCGATCTATTTCAGAGGTTTTAGAGGTAAGCATAATGATAGATTGTAACGGTTTTACTTGTCTTACTTGCCGGCAAATATCAAGCCCACTGATCTCAGGTAACATCACATCAAGCAAAATCAATTGATAGTCTTTTGTTAATGCTTGTTGCAGTGCCTGCTCCCCCTGAGTGCAAATATCACAATGTAAATCTAGCTCTGATAAGTGCACTTTAATCAGTTTGGCGATATCAACTTCGTCTTCAATGATTAATATATTATCTTTCATAAGTCAGCCAATGAGTGGGCACCGCCACTCATTGGCTTTGCGCACTACTTAGTTCGAGTAATAGTTAATTTAATCGCAGGGTTATCAAAACGATGCGCCTGAGTTAATACTGAGTTAGATAAACCATCATCTTTACTTACCACACCAGAGTGATAACCGACTAAATCGATATCATTGCGTACTGCATCGAAACCAACCCCACCATCTGCAGGTCCAGGGATTGTTCCCATCGCTTCGTCGTTTTTCTCGGTACCAGAATCATAAACGGCTAATCGCCATGATTTTTCTTGGTCAACGGTCAATGTTGATATATCTACTCCAGTTAGACCTGAGAAAGCATCATTTGTATTCACCAACATGCTAACAACCGTTAAATAATTTGCCATTTCTTCGGTTGTTGTGATGTCTAAAGAAACGCTAGAGCCAGGTGGAACGGGCCCTTCACTACTCATGGTTGCTAAATTACCTTCGAGTGAAAGAAGCTCTGTATTATCTCCGCCTTCAGCTAACTTTTCTAAAGCAATGGAGGCAGGTTGGCCAATTTGCCACAAGGCAGCTTCGTCATGCAAAACAACCGCAACAGGAGATAATGGCTGAGCGTAAGTCAGGTTTGTCAGGGTTATTGTATAACCGTACTCCATATCTGGCTCAACGGGGGTAACCACTGGTTGTTCAGGAGTTACTGCCATTTCTTCATTGTCGTTATCATTACAGGCAGCTAATGAAAGAGTAAGTAAACCGACCATTAATAATTGGTTCGCTCGTTTATTGCTGTTGTTACTTTGAGTTGTAGAGGTAATCATAATGCCTCCTTATTGCACAGTAATGGTTAATTTGGCAACAGGGTTTAACCAACGTTGAACACTATTGTTAATGTCACTTTTACCCGCAGCCATATCATCATCACCTAAACTACCGCGATGAATATGTACTGTGTTGTTTGATTCCATATCTGTAACCCCAGTACCGTTCATACCTATCATGGCATCAAGTGGTGGTGGAACTGGCATACCTGATTCACCGAGTGCGCCGCTACCGCGAATTTCATCGTTGGCTTCTGTTCCCGCATCATAGGCGTTCAAATACACGGTGTAAGTGCCTGCTTCTTGTGGAATTTCCCAACTGTCTAAGCCAACAAAGCCATCATTTGAAGGTAAAATCATCGCACTTAAAGATAAATGAGTGTTGTTAGTATCATTGGTTAAGTTAAAGCTTGCTGACATTGCAGGAGCTAATAAGCCACTGGCAGGGTTCTCATTAATATTTGCATCAGCGTTAGTTAGCATGCTTACTAACCCAGAAATATCGCCACCTTCAGCCATTGTTTGTAACTCGGTGCTCGCCATTTCACTGAGCATAAATAGTCTGGTTTCACTGGTGTGGGCAGCCGTTACGACAGGGGTAAAATGCAAACCTTGAGTTAAGTTAGTTACCGTTATTGATAGATCTTGTGCCATGGTTGTCGCACTAACAAAAGTGAGAGTTAATGCACCTAATACGGTTTTAATAGGGGATTTTTTGATTGCTGTCATGATACTTTCCTTTGTAGTTAACGTTGTTTAAGTCAAGGTAAGTATGTCGATGAATTATTGCCGGATAATCACACGATTATCACGTATTCAGTCTAAATCAATCACAGAAGTATCACAGAGCTTTGTAAATACTCATTAAATCGTAAGCTTGAAAGGCTAAAAGAAAGGGCTAAATGAAGGGGATTGTTAAATTAAAGGAGTATTGAATTCAGACGGATTACTGAAAAACAGGCATAAAAAAACCGCAACTTAAAAAAGTAGCGGTTTCTTTTTATAAACGGTGTTTTGTTTATAGCCAAATCTAAAAGTTACTAGGTATAACGATTAGACTAAAAAGGTCTTTATTTGGTGGAGCGGGGGGGAATCGAACCCCCGTCCAAAAAGCCTACATCCTCGGTACTACATGTTTAGTCGCTCATTTATTTAACCAATTAGACGCCAAGCGACAGGCTTCGTCATGGTGAGCTCGATACTATTTCGCGGTTCAGCCTCAAGCAAGCTTCCCTCGCTAACCTATTTGGGGTGACCATCAATCCTCTAACCAATAGGTGAGATTTCAAGGTGATGGCTAGCCTAAGCGGCTAGTGCGAACGTTTCGTCGTTAGCAATTATAGTTTTGCGGCTTTTTACGAGGCCAACCGCCCCTCGACATGCACCTTGGGTTTCGTGAATCTTGTCGAATCCTAGATCCGCCCCAAAGGTTTACTGTTTTCTATTTCTTTAACTCTTTACTTTCTAAGTATAGGCTCGAACTGCCTATAAACACAGTATACAGCGCTTATCTTAATTAGACAACGTGGTATTTTTTAACCACTTAGCTTAAAAACTATCGATCTAAGTTTTTATTCTTCATTAAGCGACCTTTATCAACCGCCCATTCTCTGTCTTTAATATCAGCACGTTTATCGTGATCTTTTTTACCTTTACCTAAATAGAACTCGAGTTTTACCCAACATTGCTTCCAATACATAGCGGTGGCTATCATTGAATAACCGTTACGTTCAACAGCCCCAATTAATTTATCGAGTTCTTTGCGGTTTAATAAAAGTTTTCTATCGCGGTTTGGATCACATACAACGTGGCTAGAGGCAGCATTAAGTGGCATGATTTCAGCGCCTAATAAGTAGGCTTCACGATCCTTAATATGCACATAGCAATCCGAAATGTTTACTTTGCCACTTCGAATACTTTTAATTTCCCAACCTTGCAAGCTCATACCTGCTTCAAATTTATCGGTAAGCGCATAATTGTGCCTAGCCTTTTTATTTAAAGCGATGGTATTGCTATTAGATTTATTTTTTGATTTTTTCTTAGCCATCTTTATCTTCCATTCCTTTGCCACAATAAGCAGCAAACGCGGTGATTATACTGAGAATAAATCGCTTTTACATGCCAAATTGAATTTTTATATTAAAATACACAGTTTAATGCGCTTTTTGTGAGGTTTTGTTATGATGTCGACAATTGAAGTGGAGGGGAAATACCAAGTTCATAAAGTTATTTCCCACTCAGCGAGAATCAAAAGGCTTTTAGGCAAGGCATTGATTGCAGAGAATGGTTTTTCCCTTGTCAAAATTAATAACGCGGAATAAAAGCCTTTTGAACACGTCCTTGGGAGCTCGCTAGGAAAGTGATAACTTCACAAAATTTGTTTGATTTAGCCTAACTAGACCAGCACAATTTTACTCGTTCTAACCATCCTAGCGAAACTCTGAGTAGGGAATAAATTTAATGAAATTGGTATATGTGGAGAAAGAATGCCAACCATAAGTCGTAGTGCATTAGTCATGTACAGTGTTGATCAGATGTTCCAGTTAATTAATGATATTCCCGCTTACCCTAGCTTTTTACCAGACTGTAATGACAGTAAGATTTTAAGTGAAGATGAACAAACGGTAACCGCATCATTATTAGTTTCAAAAGGTGGCTTAAGTAAGTGGTTTACCACGAAAAATACTTTTATTTCCAATGAAAAGATTCATCTGTCGCTTGTTGATGGACCGTTTAATAAACTTGATGGTTATTGGTTACTGACGCCGTTATCAGACGATGCCTGTAAAGTCAGTTTAGAATTAGATTATGAGTTTTCCAGTAAAATAGTTTCTTTGGCTTTTGGCAAAATTTTTGGTCACTTTAGTAATAGTTTAGTGCAAGTGTTTACCCAACGCGCTAAAGAAGTTTATGGAGTTAATGTTTAGTAATGTCTATAGATAATAGCGCTTTAGATAACCTTGGTGATGCTAGCGCAGTTGAAAAAATCACCATTGAAGTTGTTTATGGTGTACCGCACAAGCAAAAAATCCTTACTTTACTAGTTGATAGTGGCTGTACCGTTGAGCAGGGTATAGTTGAATCAGGTATTATTGCTTTGTTTCCTGAAATTGATTTATCAAAGAACAAAGTAGGGGTTTGGAATAGAGCGGTTAAGCTCTCTGAAACACTTAATGATTTAGACCGTATTGAAGTTTACCGTCCACTTATTGCTGATCCTAAAGATGTTAGAAAACGTCGGGCAGAAAAAGCCAAGCAAGAAGGTCGGGCTGATAAAACAACTGGCGGGCGGGTAAATCCTTTACGCGCAGAGAGCAAAAAGTAAAAAGATTTTATATATCAGTAGAATCAAAAAAACGGCATTTATGCCGTTTTTTATTTACTGCAAGATTGATGAAGGGTTAGCCCTTATCAGCACCTTGCGTTACATTAGTTTTATTTTCAACAGGGGCTGTTTCAATGGTACTATTTTCGTCAGTTGCAGTTGCAGTTGCAGATGCATTAAATGGTGTCCTAAAATTTTCAGACACATTGTAGTCACCTACCGCAGATAAAAGCTTGTCATCTTTAAACTTAAGGATAAAGTGTCTTTTGCTATCAAGCTTTTTACTTCGGCCTGACTTCAATTTATAAACATAACTCCAAGTATCGTTGTCAAAGGCATCAACAACAACAGGGCTGCCTAGTATGAACTTAACTTGCTCTTTAGACATTCCCATCTGAAGTTTATCAATACTTTTTTGCTCTAAATAGTTACCTTGTGGAATGTCATAGCGGAAAACCCAACTAGAACATGCGGATAAGGTCAGGGCTGTGATAATAATAGCAACACGAAAATACATATAATTTATTTACCTTTAAGTAACTCGGTAGTATGGTCTAAAAGTGTGAGCAGGGATAATACCCAAGCCCAACAAGGATTCAAAGCTATTTATTACATCAAGATACAAAACTCGAAGTTGTTTGCCAGCTAATCACTCCTTATTACACTACATTTTCAGGTAATAAACAGTCTCTCTAACTGGCCAATAGCTCTTGTGCGTTTGCTAAGCTATGTTGTGATATTTTATCACCAGCAAGCAAACGGGCTATTTCTTTGACACGCTTTGACTCACTTAGTTCACTTACTTGTGTTTCTGTTAATTCACCATCAGTTAACTTACTAACAAATAGTTGTTGGTGACCTTTACAGGCCACTTGAGGTAAATGAGTTACGCAAATGACTTGAGTATTTTTAGCAAGTTGTTGCAACTTCTTGCCTACCATTGCTGCGGTAGGGCCACTTATTCCGACATCTACTTCATCGAAAATTAAGGTTGGTGTGACGACTTTGTCAGCAAGTATTACCTGCATCGCCAAACTTATACGGGATAATTCTCCTCCTGATGCGACTTTATGCATGGCTTCGAGAGCTTGGCCAGGATTAATACTCACTTGGAAGCTTATATTATCTGAGCCATTAGTATTGATATTCTCTTTTTGATTTTGCTCATCAACGGCAATATAAAACTGACCATTAGGCATATTTAGCTCTTGCATACTTTTAGTAATTAATTTGCTTAAGCTCTTGGCTGATTTCACTCTAGATATTGTTAGTGTATTAGCGCTATCGAAATAATGTTGCTTGGTTTGCTCAAGCTCTTCAATGATTGTATTGATGCGACTTTCATCATTAGATATTGAAGCGAGTTGTTTTTTTAAATCACTATGGAAGCTAACAAGCCCTTCAGGAGATAGTTGGTGCTTTTTGGCAAGCTGCAAGGCGGTTGAGTAGCGCTCTTCAATCATTGCATAGCTTTGTGGGTCTAACTCTAACTGTTGATAGTAATGCTTCAAGTCGCTATTCGCTTCGTCTAGCTGTATAACAGCATCAGCTAAAATAGTGGCAACATCTGATAACTGCGAATCTACTCGGGCAATTGCTCCTATACTTTCACTGCACTCGCGTAGCGAGTCTAGAATATTGAAACTCTCATTTTCAGAAAGTGACTGTATCGATGTTAATGTTGAATCAAGTAAGTCTTGAGCATTACTATGGCGCTTGTAATCCTTTTCTAAGGTCGAAAATTCATCTGCTTGTAGTGCAAATTCATCGAGTTCATTGACTTGATACTGAATAAGTTGTTGCTCAGCTTCTCTTTGCTGCTTACTCTGCTGTAAAAGCTCTAACTCTTTATTAAGCTTATTCCATTGTTGAGCGTAATGTTTTACTGCCTCAAGCTTACTCGGATGGTTGGCATAATTATCAAGTAAGCGACATTGTTGATTCGCTTTGACGATCAATTGATGGTCATGCTGGCCATGAATGTTGATCAGAAGTTGTCCGATTTCTTTTAATTGCACTAAGGGAACTTGGCTACCATTAATATAGGATTTAGAGCGACCTTCTGCTGAAATTACTCTTCGAAGAATGCATTCACTGTCGTGTTCAGATACTAAATCGTGCTGTTTAAGCCAAGCCTTTGCCATTTTGTTGTCTTTGGTTTCAAAAGTAGCGGCTAAGTCTGCTTTTTTACAATTAGGTCTAACGACATTGGTGGTTGCTCTGTCACCTAAACATAATCCTAGCGCATCAATGGCTATTGATTTTCCAGCACCTGTTTCGCCAGTAATAGTTGTCATGCCTGATTGCCAGTCGATATCAAGCGAGCGGACGATGGCAAAGTTTTGAATGTTTAGTTGTAGCAGCATAGTATTTCTCAATAGACATACATGAATAAAAAACCAGTAACTGTTAATTTATACAGGTATTGGCTTTTATTCAAGCTTATTTATAAGAATTTTTTAATTACTTGTGTCGATTGCTTTTTAAGTACGAAGGATGTGAAGGCATATATTAATCGCTATCAGAAGGGCATTGTTTCTTTTGCCACAACGAGTTTTATCCCTGCTACATCGCAATTAAAATGTCGCCATTAGCAATAAAAAAAGGCGATTGCTTGACACTTGAAAACTAACCTATGTTATTAGCTGATGTTTACCAAAACTGCATTAAAGTACCATTAAGCACGTCAACTTGGGCAAAGTTAAAGTCTGGATGTTAAAGCTTGATTTACAATTTCAAGGCATGTGGCAAGCTAAACCACCTTGGTTTTTTCACCGGCGCTAATAAATAGTAATTTATTTATTTGCATCGCACATTGCAAATATTGTCTGCTGATATCGCACTTTGCACAGTCATTGTTGAATATTGAATAATGAATAAGGATTAATGCAGCAATAAAGCTTTTCACTGCCTAATTTTAATACTCAGATAAGAAATGATGTTCCTCTTTAAGTGACTGAAACTACTTTAATTTTAGTTTGGTGGTTTTGGGGGAATCGGTGGGCATCATGCCGAAAAGATTGCATGTTATGTATTTTAATAGCAAAAAAGCTTTTCAAAAAGAGCTGGGTAACTTTCTAAAATATATGGTTAATATTTTATAGTGACATAATATTTTCGGTGTGGCACTTTTTATGCTGTATAAATTGGGCAAAGGTATTCTTTATGTTCGCGTGTTTAATAAAGCAATGAGGTCATTATGAGTAAATTTATATCAATCATTCTAGTATCAATCGTATTACTGAGTTTTAATTCATTCGCATCATTAATAGGCGACGAGGTTTTTCTTACTTGCATGCAAAGTTCTGGTTCTGATCATGAACTTTGTGAGGGTAATAGCGATCTTTCCTCTATTGTCATTGCTGATGTGGAGTATCCTGATTATTTCAACTTTGAAAACTCAATATCAATTGACGTCAACGCCAACTCTATTTGGGTTACTTTTGATAATGGGCCATATTGTGGTTGGTTTACATGTGATGGGCAAGGGTTCTTGGAGTTTTCGTTAACTGATTTGGATTGGGTAGGCATGCCTTCTAGCTTTATAACCGGGATCAATGTAGATACCAATATGACAGGAATACAAACAGGATTTGATGGTAACAGCGTAAATTTTGCATTACCAGAAACATCAGTTAACTCTGATATGTTTGTTTATATTGATATACTTACAGATCACTCTGAAGTGTCAGAGCCTTCAATAATTGCTATTTTTGCATTAGCTTTGATTGGTTTAACATCTCGTCGACTGGTAAAAACGCGTCATTAGTTGATTGTTATTTTACATCTGAAGAACGCGTGACTTTTATACTGATAGAGTGCCTTATGAAAATTGTTTTTAAACACTATGTCTATGTTGATAACAATTTTCTAGGTTGTGGGTTCTAGTGTCGGTAACTCTAGAACCTCATTTATAAAGTATTATGAGCATAAGCTTTATTCGACTAGTCTTAATAGCTTAGTAAAGCTTATTACCCCAGCTTAATTTATTTCGAAGTACATTAAAGTAATCATGATCTAGTGGATGAATAAGACGAATGCTATATTCACTTTTTTTGATGATTACCTCGTCACCAGGCATTACCGACAAAATCACATGACCATCACAGCTTACCTGTAAGTTTTCATGATTATCGTTAGAAAGGATAAGTTTAATCTCACTGTTGCCGTCTACTACGATGGGTCTACTGGTTAGAGTATGCGGAAACATTGGCACTAACGATAGTGCATTTAAATTAGGCGTTAAAATAGGGCCGCCGGCGGACATGGAGTAGGCAGTAGAGCCAGTAGGTGTTGATACGATTAAACCATCTGAACGTTGGCTAAACATAAATGTGCCATCGATATGTACCTCAAACTCTATCATGTTGGCTACTTTACCAGCGTGAAGTACCGCTTCGTTTACTGCGCTGTTTGAGCTTTTTAATTGCCCATGCCTATAGACTTCGGCTTCAATGATAAAACGTTGTTCACTGCGAGATTTTCCGGCAAGGATTTGTTTTAATGGTTCAATTATTTCAGCAGGAGAGAGATCTGTTAGAAAGCCTAAATTACCTCTGTTAACGCCAATTACCCCAATATCAAAACAGGCAAGTACCCGAGCTGCGCCAAGCATATAACCGTCACCACCAACCACTATCGCTAAGTCTGCTTGCTCACCTATATCTGTCAATGAACCCGTATGCATTTCTTTGAGTGGTATAGATGGCGCAACAGAGTTTTCAATAATCACGTGATACTTATTTACCGATAAATAATCATGCAATATTTTAATCGTGGTGCTGGCACCTTCGTGATTTGGTTTGCCTATAAGGCCGATGGTTTTATATTGTTGAGCCATAACGCTATTTTGCTTTTAATTTCTAGGTGTATAGGCAGTTTCGCTGTATTTGAACGGCTTGTAAAGTTCACTTTTTTATAAAATGTATTAATTCATGCTTGAATCCTTTTTTGCTGCCCCCATAATGTCAGCATTAGTTATAAATATTGAGGTTTATTTCCATGACAACTGAGTCAAAAAACAACGAAGAAGAATTAAGTGCAGAGCAATTGGCAGATGAGATTGTTCAACAAGCGGAAGAGCAAGTAGAAGAGCAACATGAGCATGCTGTAGAAGCTATTAGCCCTGAACAAGAACGTATCAATGAACTTGAGTTAGCCTTGGCAGCAGCACAATCTACAGTATCTGACCAAAAAGATTCAGTGATCCGCGCTAAAGCTGAAGTTGATAATATTCGTCGCCGCGCAGCACAAGACGTTGAAAAAGCACGTAAGTTTGCCTTAGAAAAGTTTGCTGGCGAAATGTTAACAACCGTTGATAATCTTGAGCGTGCTTTACAAAGCATCGACAAAGATGATGAAAACAACAAAGGCATCATTGAAGGTGTTGAGTTAACACTACAAGGTTTAATTACCTCGTTAGAAAAGTTTGGCGTTAAAGCGGTAGACCCTCAAGATCAACCATTTAACCCTGAGCTTCATCAAGCAATGTCTATGCAAGAAGTCCCCGATGTTGCACCAAACACTGTTATTGCAGTGATGCAAAAAGGTTACGAGCTGAATGGTCGTTTAATTCGTCCAGCTATGGTTATGGTTTCTAAAGCGGCGCCTTCAGTAGATGCAACTGCTTAATAGC
>OJDU01000247.1_pt1 | contig 12310 bp, 5 predicted proteins | sample 1592771 | NCBI WGS metagenome assembly OJDU01 (sample SAMN05416864, study PRJEB24817) | seawater metagenome | isolation source: Sea water | place: Canada:Atlantic | collected 2013-11 | reverse complement strand
AGAGAGGTCTCGTGGGCTCGTAGATGTGTATAAGAGACAGGTAGAGAAGAATCAGATTGTTGATGGTAATAACATCAGATCTGGTGATGTAGTTATTGGTATTGAGAGTAGTGGTCTTCATAGTAATGGATACACACTGGTCAATGATATGCTGTGGAGAAATTATATTTACTACAAGGAGATGCCAGAACTGTTGGTGCCAACCACCATCTATGCCCGTCTCATTCAATACCTGTTGGATGAAGTTCCTATTCTAGGCATGGCACATATTACAGGAGGAGGACTGCCTGAGAACCTCCCACGATGCCTTCCAATGGGTCTTACAGTTGATGTTGATTACTCTGCTTGGGAACGACCAGAACTCTTCAATAAGATTCAGAATGCAGGCGATATTGCTGAGGATGAAATGAGGAACGTATTCAATCTTGGTATTGGATTCTGTTTAGTGGTGCCAAAAGAAGTAGCAGAACACACTCAAACTTTGATTGCTGATACTCCATTTGGTATGAGGTCTTGGAACATTGGAACTGTTAGAAACAAATGAGTGAATATTATGGAAGTTAATCAACAGTATTATAAGTATTGGAAAGACATTTGGAGTTCTCAATCTCAAGAAGTATTAGATGCGACTGCACTTATTCGTGTTGTGGAATGTACGAATGGATGTGTGCAACATGCATTTAGAGATGGTGATGAGAGAGCACTATCTGTTGAGCAGAGTCGAGAGTGTATGAAACTCTCGATGGGAACAATCAAGAATAAAGTATTGCCATTACCTGATGGAAGAACTAAGATGATACTTCCAGAAGAATGTCATGAGATTATGAATACTGCAAGAGATTTATATGTGCGTGGATTTAAGCAAGGAGATGAAGAAGCACTGGATGAATTCTTTGCATTGTCTAAGGCACACTTCCAAGTATTAGGTCGTGAACTTATTGATGAGAAGTTTAGATTTTTCGCAGAACACTTTGAGGATTTATTTACATCTTACTGGATTATGATGGGAAGAATGTATATCTATGATATGGGTGAGTTCATCTAAATAATGGTAAGACGCAATCTTTTATGCCTCTCTATAATACCTTTCAAGCCTATGTCTTCAATCTCCACACCGCAAATTCATCAGAAGCAAAAAGGTTATGGAGGCAAAAGATAAAGGAAGAATGGGGTTATGAATGTGCTTATTGTGGGTCTACGCATCAACTCACAATAGATCACATTGTTCCAAGAGCAAAGGGAGGAACAGACTTTACGAAAAACTGTCTGTGTGCCTGCCATTCTTGTAATCAAAGTAAGAGTTATACTCCTGTGGAAGACTGGTATCTTTCTCAGGAGTTTTTTGATATTGATCGTTATGAAAAAATTAAGAAATGGATGGAACCAGAAGAGGCAGTCAATCTTTATCGGTATGGTTCTAGAAGAAACAACCTATTATAAATAAATGAAATGGGACAGTATATACTGTTCTGAAACGGTACATACCGATAGAAGAATAGATGGCCACTCCGATTAGGATTAAGAGGTCAGCGGTTGCTGGCAAGAAACCAACAGATGGACAGTTACAGTTAGGTGAATTAGCTGTAAACTTTTATGATGGTAAGATTTTCCTAAAGCAGGATACTGCTGGAGTTGGTGTTGGAACAAGAATTGTAGAAGTTGGTGCAGGAAGTACTACATTTGTAGGTAAGACATTATTTGTTACTGAAAATGGTAATGATGATAATACTGGGTTAGATGATAATAATGCTAAGGCAACGATTAAGTCTGCGGTTGCATCGGCATCTCCTGGAGATACTATAAAAGTTTATCCCGGAAATTATACCGAAGATAATCCAATCAATCTTCCAGATAATGTTTCGGTCGAAGGAACAGAACTTCGCCGATGTCTGGTTACTCCACAGAATAATGGAACTGATTTATTTTATGTAAGTCAAGGATGTCACGTTACTGACTTGAGTTTTGTCGGTGGTCCAATGACGAATGGTGCAGCAGTTATTGCACTCAGACCACTTGTTGGTGTATCTTCTGATAGATTTTTTGATGCCGCAAGACTTATTCGTGGAAACTTAGATTTCATTGCGAAAGAAGCAGTAGGTTATATAACGAGCACAGATTATAAGAACCCTGCAATTACAATTGATTCGATAAATTGTGTTGATGATGTTAAAGATATCTACAAAGCAGTTTGTCACGATATTACCAGAGGTGGTAATTCTAAATCTATTGGAGCAGGTAAATCGTATTTTGATATTAATGGGAACTTAGATCATATTGTTGGATTTGGTGCAACAACAATTGATGTGCTTAATTATTCTATCGGTATTGCCCGTTCTTGTATTAATAATATTACTTGGAATGGTGGATACCAATCGACTTTTACTCAAGTAAAGGATGTAAGTATTCAGGCAGAAGGTGGATCATATGGTATAGGAAATTGTGCCAACGTTAATTCTGCGGTTACAGTTTGTGTTGGTATTGTAACTGGTATTATTCAGAATGGTATTAATGGAAATCCTGCAACAACCGGATTTACTACAAACTTCCCTGGTAATAGTGGAACAATCAACTCTGGTATTTTAACTTCATCCCTCAGTCCTTTGCAAGGAACCGGTATTATTACAAAAGGTCCTTATATAAGAAACTGTACCAATTTCATTCAGGATAGTATTGGTGCCAAGATTGATGGTTTTAATGCTGATGAAGGAGATAAGATAAGCACGGTAGGAGTTCAGGGTTCATTTAATGTTGACTCCTATACACAATATAATCAAGGTGGCATTGGAGTTTCAGTAACTAATGGTGCTTATGCTCAATTAGTCTCACTCTTCACTATTTGCGATGACATTGCAGTCTATGCTGGTAATGGAGGTCAATGTGATTTAACAAACTCTAACTCATCATTTGGAACTAAAGGATTAGTTGCCGAAGGTATTGGTGATGAGACTTCTAAGTGTAATGATCGTTACACTGGAACTGTAAGTTCTACTGCGACAGTAAGTCAGAATCAGATTGTTGTTTCTGGTGTAGGAAACAATCGTCCTTATGATGGTCAGGCACTTTATTTTGATCGGAAGTATTTTATTGTGAGTGATATTAAGATTACGAATGGTGGTTCTGGATATACTTCACCACCAATTGTAAGTATTGATGCTCCAACAGGACCTGGTGTTGCTGTTCCTGCACAAGCTACGGCAACTGTTGAGAATGGTGTGGTTACTGTAGTGACCGTAAGAAGTGGGGGTTCGCAATATACAGGTGTTCCTAATGTTACTTTCTCCGGTGGTGGTGGATCTAGTGCTGCTGCCACGGCAGAGATTGATGCAATTTATTATGATGTTATTGAGGCAACTAAACCTTCTGCTGGTATCACTACAATTAGTTTGGTCCAGAATCTAAATAATGAAGTTGGAGTTGGCAGCACAGCATACTTTGCAAGACAAAGTTTTCAGATTGTAAGTTCACATTCTTTCCAATACATTGGTGCCGGTAATACAATTGAGAGTGCATATCCGTCAAGGGGTGGGGTTTCAATTATAGATAATGAAGTTATAACAACTGATGGTGGGCAAATTAATTATACCAGTACAGATCAAAGTGGTAACTTTAGAATTGGTGATGGTGTTGTGATCAATCAAACAACCGGAACTGTATCCGGAAACGTTTACATCAAGAGTTTATTCACGCAAGTAACACCATTCATTCTTGCCTTAGGAGGAGATTAATCAAATGGCAGTCGCAGCAGCAGCAGTAAATGTATTTAAAACGATTACAAATGTAGTCGGAACAAGCACAGTTGGAATTTATACAGCACCAATTGGATACACAGGTGTTGTTCTTTTATCACAAGTAACTAATATTGGGGCATCGACTCAAACAATTAGTTTTGGTCATCGCAGAAGTGGAACAGATACTGAGATTGTTAAGAATTTAGCAATCCCATCAAGTGATACTGCAAATTTATTATCAGGAAAACTAGTTGTTGAGACTGGTGATACTTTGACAATTGTTGGTAGCACTGCTACCGATCTTAAATATTTGTCAAGTATTTTGGAAACATCAAATCTCTAATATTTTAAAGTAGAAAAATGGCAGCACCAATTAGATTCCTTAGTGGAAGAAATCAACAACAAAAAATTGGAATAGAAGGAAGTACTGATAACCAAAAGGTATTAGAGGTTGTTGGTCGAGTTGGTATTGGCACTACAATTTTTGAACCTACTTCGGAATTAGAAGTTCGTGGTGATGTAATTATTAGTGGAATATTAACTGCTGGTAATATTGAAGTATCGACTGGACAAGTAAACTTTAGTCAATTAAATGTATCTGGTGTTTCTACTTTTGCTGGTGCTGCCGACTTTAATGGTTCTATAGATGTAGATGGTCATACCGAACTTGATAATGTAAATGTATCTGGAGTTTCTACATTTGTAGGTTTAGGAACATTTAAAAATGATTTATATGTAAGTGATAATGTTTATATTGCTGGATTTGTAACAGCTACAAGATTGTATAGTAGTGTATTTGGTGAATTTACTGGATCATCAGTGTCTGCTGATAATTTAGTTGGATCAGCACTTTCTATTTCTGGTCTTTCTACCTTTACTGGTGCTGCTGAATTTAAGAGTTCTATAGATGTAGATGGGCATACTGAACTTGATGACCTTAAGGTTTCTGGTGTTTCTACTTTTACTGGTGCTGCCGACTTTAATGGAGACTTAGATGTTGATGGACATACTGAACTTGATAATGTAAATGTAAGTGGTGCTATTACTGCTACCACATTCACTGGTAACTTGGCAGGAACAGTTAATACTGCTGCACAACCTAACATTACATCAGTTGGAACTCTAAGTGCATTAACAGTTTCTGGTGATATAACTGCCAATGGTAATATTGCCGGAGATAACTCTACAAACATAACCGGTATTGCTGGTGTTACGGCAACAACTCTAAGTGGAACATTACAAACTGCGGCACAAACAAATGTCACATCAGTTGGAACGTTAACCGGATTAGATGTTAATGGACATACTGAACTTGATGACGTAAATGTATCTGGTGCTTCTACTTTCACTGGTGCTATTGATGCTAATGGGTCTTTAGATGTAGATGGGCATACTGAACTTGATGATCTTAATGTATCTGGTGTTTCTACTTTCACTGGTGCTGCTGACTTTAATGGTTCTATAGATGTAGATGGGCATAGTGAATTAGATGACGTAAATGTATCTGGTGCTTCTACTTTTACTGGTGCTGCCGACTTTAATGGTTCTATAGATGTTGACGGACTCACTAATTTAGATGAAGTAAATGTAAGTGGTCTTTCTACTTTTACTGCGGATATTGGTGCTGGTAGTGGTTTACCTGGTCAAATAAACATAAACCCAACTACTGCTACCAGTAATGGTAAGATTAAATACTCTGGTCAGAAAACATTTGTGATTGAGGGTGGGACAAATAATGACAACAAAATTGAAATTCATGGACATCAAGGCAGTTTAAACATCCTTTGTGAGGGACAGGGAGAAACTGAGTTATATTATAATAATAGTAAAAAATTAGCAACCACTGGAATTGGTATATCTATTGCGAATGGTGCCGGAAATACTGCATATATTGAAGGTCCATCAGAAATTTGGATTGATCCTCATCCATTTGGTGTCGGTCAAACTTCTGGATCTGTTAGAATTAGAGGTGATTTATATGTAGATGGAACAGAATTTATTGTTGATGTAGATAAAATTGAACTTGGTGATTTTAATATAGGAATTGCATCCACAGTATCAACAAACTCATTACTCGATGGTGCCGGACTTGGTATCGGTGCTACAAGTATTAGAAAGTTTATCACCTGGAATAATGCAACATCTGCATTAATGTCTAGTGAGAACTGGAATCTAGCATCGGGCAAACATTATGAGATTGCTGGAACTGATGTTTTAACTTCTGATACTCTTGGTAGTGGTGTTATCAACTCTTCATTAACGAGTGTTGGAACATTAGGAGCACTTACGGTCTCTGGGAATGTGAATGCAAATGGCAATATTATAGGTGATGGTGCTACTAATATTTCTGGGATTAATAGTGTAACGGCAACGACTTTAAGTGGAACATTACAAACTGCAGCGCAAACAAACATTACATCAGTTGGAACATTAGGAGCACTTACAGTTTCTGGGAATGTGAATGCAAATGGTAATATTATAGGTGATAGTGCCACTAATATTTCTGGTATCAATAGTGTAACGGCAACATCATTTTATGGTTCTGGTTCTAATTTAACTGGTATTAGTGCAGGTCAAATTGCTGATGTTGGTGTCACTATAAGAGAAGAAGGATCTCTAGTTGGCACTGCAAAGAGTGTTAAAAATATTAATTTTGTTGGTTCTAATTTAACAGCAACAGCATCTGGTGTTGGTGCTACTATTACAATAACTGATACTCCTACTTTCTCAAGTCTGAATGTTACTGGAACTACTACGATTCCAAATATTTCTGGTGTCACTACATTTGCCAATGTGGTAAATGTTGGTACTGGTATTACGTTTTATGCATCTACCGGTATTATTAGTGCAACTACATTCTTTGGTAATGGTGAAAATCTTAGTAATTTGATTAATCAGAGAATTGAGGGACTTCAAATTTTTGATGAAGGTGTTGCAGTTGGTACTGGATATACGTTTGCGGCACTTGATGTTGTCGGTAGTAATATTTCTATCTCTGCGGTTGGACTTGGAACTACTGCAAGAATAACATTATCAGATACTCCAACATTTGATACTGTTGCAGTAACTAATAATATTACTGCAAATGGTAATATTGTAGGTGATAATTCTACTAATATTTCCGGAATCAATAGTGTAACAGCAACATTATTCCATGGTTCTGGTGCAAACCTAACATCAATTCCTAACTCTGCATTAACAAACGATAGTGTTTCATTTGGTGGAGTATCACTAGATTTAGGACAAACGGATGCTACTCCAGCATTTAATCTATCTGATGCTACTAACTACCCAACATCATCCTTAACCGGAACTATTACTAATGCACAATTAGCAGGTTCCATTGCCGATGGTAAGTTAGCAAGCACATTCCTTAAGAATGTAGTAGAAGACACTACTCCACAATTAGGTGGGAACTTAGATTTTAATAGTAAGTTTATAACGGGAACAGGTGGTATTAATGTCTCCGGTGTTGTGACTGCCACAACTTTCAGTGGTAATGCAACATCAGCGACAACTGCAACCACTGCAACTAATTTTACTGTAACGTCAAATAATGGCAGCAACGAAAATGTATATCCAGTATTCGTTGATGGATTTAGTGGGTCTCAAGGTGGAGAAACTGATACTGATTTAAGTTATAATCCATCAACAAATACTTTTACTGCTGGCACGTTTAGTGGTGCTTTGAGTGGTAATGGTTCAGCAGTAACTAATTTAAACGCGAGTAATCTTTCTACAGGAACTGTGCCATCGGCAAGAATGTCTGGCACATATAATATAGAGTCTGCTACCTTTACAGTTCAGGCAAATAACTCAGCAAACGAAACTGTATATCCGGTATTTGTAGATGGGGCTACTGGAGCACAAGGTGCCGAAACTGATACTGGATTAAGTTATAATCCAAGCACTGGTTTATTTACGGCAGTAGCATTCTCTGGTTCTGGTGCTTCCTTAACTTCTTTACCAGTTCCTACTACCATTACAGTTGCCGATGAAAGTTCTGATACCACTTGTTTCCCACTATTTGCGACAGCAGCAACAGGAGACTTAGCACCTAAGAGTGGAAGTAATCTAACCTTTAATTCTTCTACTGGTGCCTTAACTGCTACATCATTTGTTGGCAATCTAACTGGAACTGCATCAAATGCATCAGGTGCCACTGGAGACTTTTCTATAGCAGATAAGATTGTTCATACTGGTGACACTGACACTGCCATTAGATTCCCTGCTGCTGATACATTTACAGTAGAGACTGCTGGTAATGAAAGACTTCGTATAGATTCAAGTGGAAGATTACTGGTGGGATCAACTAGTGCTTGGTCTGGACCTAGAGCAATCATTCGGCATAACACTAGTGGCGCAACAAGTGAAGGTGCTATTTTAGCTCTTGCTAGTAATACTAATGCTGCTTCGGGATTTTCTCCACACAAAGTTGGACAGATTCATTTTACCGATAACACTGGTGGACAATTTGCCACAATAAATTGCCATTGGGATGGAACCGCTGGGACAGATGACTACCCTGGTAGGTTAGTCTTCTCTACCACTGCAGACGGGTCAGATACACCAACAGAAAGACTTCGCATAACTTCTGATGGCAAAGTCAGAGTTCCTGATAACGGCATGTTCACTGCTGGTGCTGGTGATGACTTAAAGATTTATCATAGTGGGTCTGTAAATTATATTGCAGGTGATGATTTAAGAATTACTAATAATGCTGTTAGTGAAACAATGGCAAAATTCATTGCCGATGGTGCGGTAGAACTTAATTACAATGACTCCAAGAAATTTGAAACCACTTCTGCTGGTGTCACAGTAACCGGAACACTAACTGCCAGCGCATTATCTTCTCTCGACACCTTGACAGTTAGTGGTATTAGTAACCTTAATAATGACGTAATTTTCGATGGTGCTTCTTATAATGCATCATGGGATAAGTCTGCTAATACATTTAACTTCACAGATAATGCAAGAGCAACATTTGGAAATGGTGGTGACTTAGAGATTTTTCATAATGGTACAAATACCATTATTCAAAGTGATACTGGAGATTTGCAGATAAACTCTGGTAACTCTGCCGGAAATGTTGAAATTAATTTAAATAATAATGTTGGCGCAGATACTAGGGAACATGGAGCAAAATTTATAAAAAACGGAGCTTCGGAGCTATACTTCAATAATAGTAAGAAATTTGAAACAACTTCATCTGGAATAACGGTTACTGGTGGTGTTAATGCAACTGGTGTTGTAACTGCTACTTCTTTAGATGCTGCGATTTCCGAATGGGTATTGGGAGCTAACGGATCAAGTGACTATACATTTACCGGACCCGGACTTACTGGTGCCGAAAATGATCCTTCAATTTATCTTGTAAGAGGTCAAAAATATAATTTCAAAAATAGTAGTGGTGGTCATCCATTCAGAATTCAAAGCACTCCAAATGGATCGACAGGAACACAATATAATGATGGAATAACTAATAATGATGCCGGAAATGGAGTTACTTTAAATTGGAATGTTCAGTTTGATGCTCCAGATGTTCTTTATTATCAGTGTACATCTCATGCTGCCATGGGTGGTAAGATTTACATTGGGAATAGTGGAGAATCAATTGTTGTAGGTGCTGCAGTAACAATAAATTCTAGTGGTATTAATGCCACCGGAGTTGTAACTGCCACATCATTTGCTGGTGATGGTTCTAGTTTAACTAATATAGTATCACCATCATCTAATGGTGAGTTTTATACTGGAATTACAAGTTCTAGGCAAATTGCTCCACTATCTTTTGAGTCAACGGTATTTACTTTCCCATCAACGGCAGGTAGACAATATGTAATTGAGTCTATTAATGTTGCGAATGTTGATGCTTCTGTTGGTGTCGGAACAACAGTTAATATTATTGCTTCTATTCAGGATGCAACAGCAGCAGAACAAACTTATATTGCTTATAATGTTCCTATCGTAACTGGTGGTTTGATTGAATTACTTAAGAATCCAATTGTTGCCGGTCCATCGGATGTAATTAAGATGTGGTCCACAAATGATGGATACACTGGAGTCAGTAATGCCGCAGAAGTTTATATGAATTATAGTGAATTTACAAGCACTGATTATATTAGTAAGTTTGCCTCTACCACTACTATTAATAGCACTGATACAATTACCCTATATACATCAACATCTAATCCAACAACAATTGAAAAAATTGGATTTGCAAACAGAACTGATACTGGTGATTTCCCGATTTCTATTAAGATTACGAACGGAACAACAACATCTTATCTTGCTAAAGATTTAATTATACCAAGATACTCTACGGTAGATATATTGGATAGACCAAAGAGAATTGAGACTGGTGCTAAAATTGAAGTTGAGGTTGGGTCAACATCAACGGTTGATGTCATCATTTCCGGCAAGAAAATAACATCCTGAGGGTAGAATAAAATGGGAATAAGAAATGATGTATTTGGTTTAGAGCAGATTTATCAACTGCAGATAGAAGGGCAATGGTCCACGAAAGGAGATGTCTGGTTAACTCCGAGTCCTTTTATAGGACCATCTTCAGCACCAAACGGATTTGATACTGGTTACTTTACTGGTGGATCTCAGCCATCTAATTCACCAAGTTTCCCAAGCGCTGTTCACTATTCAATAGTTTCTAGAATTGATTATAGTAATGATACCTCTACAGTATCGGCAAGAGGACCATTGAGTCTTGCTAGAGATCGTGGAGCAGCAACAGGTAGTGCTGACTTTGGTTATTTTGGTGGTGGTACTAATTCGAGTTATACTACAATATCATCAGTAGACCGTATTGATTACTCTAATGACACTGCTACAGCAGTAGCAAAAGGACCATTAAGTGCTGGTAGAATGCGTCTTGGGGCAACAGGTAATGCCAACTTTGGTTACTTTGGTGGTGGTTTTACTTCAATATCAACAGTAGACCGTATTGATTATGGTAATGATACCGCAACAGCATCACCAAAAGGACCATTAAGTGGTACTAGAAGATCTTTTTCGGCAACAGGTAATTCTTCCTTTGGTTATTTTGGTGGTGGTTATGTTAATCCAGGAAATACTGCAGTATCAACAGTAGACCGTATTGATTATTCTAGTGATACTGGAACTGCACCGGCAAAAGGTCCTCTGGTAGATATCACTATACTAACTGCTGCAACAGGCAATTCTGAATTTGGTTACTTTGCAAATTATCAAGCCAATGTAAATCGTGTTGATTATTCTAATGATACCGCAACGGCAGTAGCAAAAGGACCATTAAGTGTGGCCAAATATTATATGGCAGCAACAAGTCGTAAAGCATATGGACTTCCTGATACTTCACGCATATCACCAGTCGCAACTAACTTTGGTTACTTTGGTGGTTCAAAACCTAGTAGTTCAACAGTAGACCGTATTGATTATTCTAATGATACTGCGACATCATCAGTCAAAGGACCATTAAGTGCTGGTAGATATCTTGCGGGAGCAACGGGAAATTCTTCCTTTGGATATGTTGGTGGTGGTTCTGGTCCAGTATCAACAGTAGATCGTGTTGATTATTCTAATGATACCGCAACAGCAGCAGCAAAAGGACCATTAAGTGTTGCTAGAGGGTTTGTGACAGCAACAGGTAATGCTTCATTTGGTTACTTTGGTGGTGGTGGTCCTGGTCCTAGTCCAAAATCAACAGTAGATCGTGTAGATTATTCTAACGATACCGCAACAGCATCACCAAAAGGACCATTGAGTTTTGTTAGAGATGGTGCATCAGCAACAGGCAATAGTTCTTTTGGTTACTTTGGTGGTGGACATGTAGTAACTCCTAGTAGCAATCACATATCAACAGTAGACCGTATTGATTATTCTAATGATACTGCAACGACTGCAGTCAAAGGACCATTGAGTCGTGCTATAGAGTTGACGGGAGCAACAGGTAATGCTAACTTTGGTTACTTTGGTGGTGGTGGTTACGGTGCAGAATCAACAGTAGATCGTGTTGATTATTCTAATGATACGGCAACGGCAGCAGTCAAAGGTCCATTAACTTTTAGTAAGTATGAAGTATCAGCAACAGGTAATGCTTCCTTTGGTTACTTTACTGGAGTGCTTCCTGGTCCATCTCCAGACGGGACTACAGTAGACCGTATTGATTATTCTAATGACACCGCAACAGCATCACCAAAAGGATCATTAAGTGCTGGTAGAGCGTATTCGGCAGGATTCTCAGCAGCAGCAAATGCACTTCCTACTAATACTGGAAATATAGAAACATTTATAGCATCAACAGACTCAAGAGATAATGTAGTGCCACAAGGAACTGACTTTGGTTACTTTGGTGGTGGTAGAACTCCTGATACTGTATCGACAGTAAACCGTATTGATTACTCTAATGATACGGCAACGGCATCAACAAAAGGACCATTAAGTAGTGCTAGATATGGTTTAGCAGCAATAGGTAATGCTCCATTTGGATACTTTGCTGCTGGTAATCCTTCAAGTGCAGTATCCACAGTAGACCGTATTGATTATTCTAATGATACGGCAACAGCAGTGGCAAAAGGACCATTAAGTAATGG
>OJDU01000240.1_pt1 | contig 12394 bp, 12 predicted proteins | sample 1592771 | NCBI WGS metagenome assembly OJDU01 (sample SAMN05416864, study PRJEB24817) | seawater metagenome | isolation source: Sea water | place: Canada:Atlantic | collected 2013-11 | reverse complement strand
TATAAGAGACAGGCTTATAGCTAATAACATCATAGATCATTGCTAGGTATAACTGCTATAGCTTCTAAAACAACTTCGATGTCAGTGTATAATCATGGTCCTGTACGTGTAATCCATGTATGGTAGTTAAAATGAATGAAATATAGAAATCTAAAGTAAGAAATCTATCAAAGAGGTGGATAGATAAAAATCCAATCGTTTAGGTCCACTACGACAGAAGCACCGAAGACAACGACAAGACTGCAGCAGGCCTATAATAGAAAACTTCACATCTATAGCCAGGCAGCTCAGGATCATGCAGCTACTCTTGTTCCCCTCCCGTTTACATCATCAGGTGCCTTCCATGGGAAATTCAATTCCTTCCTAAAAGACATGGCACAGACTGCGGTAGCAACTCAAACGATCGACCCTACAAAGACCAAACACTTTGCTACATATTGAAGGACTAATGTGCTTTTTACCATAGCGAGAGCCACTGCAAAATAGGCTGGTAAAGCAGCTCGGTTGCATAATACTGCTCTATCTAGCAACTAGACTTAGTTTAGACATGTTTATCGACATAAATATTAACATAGCATTGCCATAAATACATGCGTAGATATACGTCCATAGACATAAATCTTTAATACAATAGTTGAAGATACACATGAATACGCTTGAGTACGATGGCTATTTTCGAACTACCACTGCAGATGATCATCTTCTTCAATCTTCAAGTTCAACTTTGATTTCTTCGATGGCATGAATTATACTTGTCGCACCACGTACTTTGTAATTTTCGATCAATTGGCCAAGTCTGTTTTTGAATTCGCAATTCTCGAAAGCTGAACTTCGCACAATGCGTAGGAGCATATTTAAATCCCCTACATATGTTGATATGCCCACGGAACGCAGTGGATGGTTCAGGCTTAAATCCGGTGGTAAATCAGTATCAACTGGCTGACATATCTCCAAATCAATGAGTACCCATTCCTTCATGTTGGTACTAACGCACACAACATTCTCGGAACGAATATCATTGTGACAGAGGCCTTTGTTGTGCAAAAATGCGCATGCGCGCAAGACACACATTACGTAATAGAGCTGGGCACGTGGTGGGATCTTATCAACTGAATACCCAAGTGGCCGAAGCACCATAGCGCTGTTTAAGAAAAAGCAACACAAACCCAATGTGAGCGGTAGTTGAAACTAAAAATCAGAAGCCAGTCTCACCGATCAGCTACACTTATGAGACAAATCAAATTTGGGCAATTGTGGTCTTTAAGGCTCATGTACATTCGTTCCCTGTCTGCTTTCACATCGTTGAATTTCTTCTCGACCTTCCCACCTTTTGCATGCAGGGTGCATCTGTTCCTTTCAATCTCACCTCTACGCATCCATCCTATATTTTGAACGTGATTCCTCACACAGCACAGGAGCCGTGCAGTATTGACGAATGTGCGAAACAGCCGTGCACGATTTGCTGGTAATGGGTCACTGCAGTCAAAAACAAACAATGGGTTTGGAAGCTGCCCATGTTCTGTCTGCTCCGGAGTGTTTGCATAAATGCTAATTTTTGAGCCCTCCATTGCATATGCTAGCAAGTACCTCATTGGCCCAAATGCAGGGATACCTATGCCCTGCATTTTTGTGACAAGCTCTTGAGCAGCATCACTGTTACCATCCGGCTTCTCTTCACCTTTGAAAATCATGAAATGCTTTGAAGTTACAACCGCGAAATCGGGTCTCAGTGGAGTTCCCGTCCTCGACTCCACAGTCATTGTTGTATCCATGCTATTCCTATTATAATCAAGTCCCAATAAAAATTTGCAAAAGTGCGCGCCCCATACTGCATCAATGATGGGAGCCCAGGCGGATTGCCACCAATTCTCTGTCTTTGACTGAGCAGAGAAACTCGTCTGCAGAAGTAATTCCACGGAAGGAGATACTGCCGAGTGCCATTGCTGGAAATGCATTCAATTAGAATGTGAAGAAAAACCGAGGCAGCAAAAATGAGTTACGTTGTAGTTCCTTGTCACAATTCCTTCATAATCAGAGTCAACTACGCGAACAGGGAGTGGTACAATCAAATCTTCTCTTAGAAACTGTGAAAGATTTCCATACTCCGGCAAATTTTCTGGAACTCTGTCAAGAATGTTTTTCTTATTCCACTCAGTTTTAACATCGGAAACTGAAATGGCATCAGAGGCTTTAGTGTGAGCAAATACGATGGGTATAGTGTGTACAACAAGGAGAACGAAGCATCAGGAATATTCAACCTACTATTTGTGGGTGCTGCTGGTGTGAGGTGCCAAGGACATCGAGTTACATAGGATACAAGTAGTACACAAAGAAGAAGAAAAAACCAAAAGTCAGTGGAGCATATCAATCATTAAAAGAAAGAGCTGCATAATGATAACTATATTGAGGAAACAAGTCAAAGAAGCATTGAAGATACCCCACAATATTATGTGGTCACCATTATCTTGTACACAGACATGACACCGATCATCAACGACCAACATGTCACAACAACCACCACTAAGCACTGTCAGTCAACCCCTATTTCTCGACATTCGGATTTTACAAGTTTGAATTCGATGGAACACATACAAGCCTGGGCCCGCCATGTCATGTGTGGTCAGTGACCACATCTTGTGCACAGATGTGGACACCACCGTGCATCAATGACCAACATGTCACAACGACAACCACCAAGCACTGTCATCAATCAACTCCTATTCATTAATACCAAGGGGTTATGGTTTGAATTCGATGGAACATATGTAACAAGCATAGGCCCGCAATATCATGTGTGGTCACTACATGTGGTACACAGATATGTAAACCACCAAGCGGCAACAACCAACATGTCACAACCAACACCTAGCACTCAATCAACCAGCAGACACTACAGATTTTCCAACGTTAAAATCAAAATTGCATGTACCTGATTGCACTGGTGTTCCTGAGAAATTTCGTTTCACCCAAAGTTTGAAAGAAAAATTGACAAAAGAACACAATGAGATTCCTCTTCACATGTTCGAGATGGGTACAAATGTGACAATCAAAGCATCGTTTACCTCTTTCTTCCATTATATCATTGAATCGCCCATCGGTCAAGTATTTTTCTCGTTTTTGCGAGCGCAGAAGGATGCCAACCTTTTTCAGTAAACTAGTCTTCAAGATCTTATTCACTTTGATTTCGTCCATATCGTCAAGATTCAATGTTGCTAAACCCGTTCCATCTAAGCCATCTAGATGACTGAATAAGTTTGGAAAATGTAGTTCAAGCCATGTCTTAACATCTCCACTCGTCCAATCCAGGATGCATTTTCCCTCCAAGTTCTGAAATGGACACAACGTAGTTGGTGAAACTCGTTTGAGAACTTGGGCATTGCTTTCCAAACATTTTCAAATGCTTACCTGATCTTGTTTGGGACCAGAATCCGATGGACCAGCTTTAGATTCATCAGACATTGTGAATTTTTTAATGAGATGTTCGATCTAAGAGCAGACAGGTAACGATGTTAGACATTCCTTGCTGTTGGTTCATCCCATGCCAAAAAAAAAGAAGGACCGTGAGATTTGAAACACATCAACCAACAAAATCAAGAGAATCAATCACTGAGCACCATAGACCACCAAAGTCATCATTAAGCAATATACAATAGCAAGCAGTATGTGTTCCAACTCAAAACTAACTCTCTATGCCCACCCAGTCCTTGCACCCACATAAAAATACAATAAAAACTCTCACAGGAAGGTTTTTATACACTGTATGTCAACAACAAGGGGGAGATGAAAAGGTCGATAAAATAGGATGGGAAAATGGCAGCCATAGGATTTAGGGCAATCATCAATGAACAAATACATGCATGCATCTGAATGGGGTTGGATGGCTTTGTGGGTTACCTGTACAACTTGTTCGGTCTCCTCCAAAAAGGAAAATCGGAGGAAGAAAAACGGAAAATTTCTTTGATGTTTCGACTGCAAGGTCGACATGATCATCGACGCATATTTGGGACACAGCTGTCACTGTTCGACAGGAACATCGAGACTTCGACGAGTCTGACGAGGAAGAAGTGCTGTATGCTACCTTTCAAGCCCTCATTGGGCGACTGTTTGTGCCCGTTGGCTTTGACAACTGGCAGGTTTGGCCCTTTTTAAAGGGTGAAGGAGACACAGGCAAATCAACCGTGCTCGATATTGTCCGCGCTATGTTTCCGGTGGGGGAAGATGCTTCATACGATAGTAGACGACAGCAGATCTTTAGCCTCGAGGATATTTATGACAAGCGCTTATTGCTGTTTCCCGACATTCCGTCAAGACTCGATCTGGTCTTACCCGAAGACAAGATGTGTTCAATGGTGAGTGGCGAATCCTTATCGATTGCTCGTAAAAACAAAACGGCCTTGAACATTGGGATAGTGTAAATACATAATTTTTTTGTAAACTTTTATTCGGGTTCTTTGGCAATTGTACAGGCCTGGAGTTGGTGCAAGACCTGTCCCAAGTGTTGCAGTCCTTCACAGTGTCGTAGGACAGGACACTATTACCCACAACAGACCTAACAGACCACGACTACAAACAGCTCTTCGCACAGATTAATGCAGTAGCGGGAGATATCGATCCGCAGATGCGAATATTAGTCCAGATATTCGTAGTGAACAACCGGGGACAAACCCCATACTTCCGAAGAATCTCTCCCCACGCGAATCCTATGTGGGCACGCCTCAGCATGGAGATGACTATGAAGACCTGGTGGAACCTGGTAAAGGCCAGTTCATTTGACACCTCTCCTGGAATCAGGTCCCATGGAGCGACCGAACAACTAGGCGTTCTCCCCCTGCTCCAGTGGCTTAATAGTGCAATTCGCTGGAATGCTATCATGGCAATCTCTCCACACCCCTCTCTCCAGAATTTTCTTGCTACGGTAGGAGACCTTATGCCAGATCGACCCCTCGGTCAGAGATCCCCGTTGGTTCGAGGCAAACTGTGCTACCCTCATGAAGCAAGTGGTTAACGAGGCTTTGACTAGAGCAGCCAGCGACAAGCCTCTTAGCGAGGACCACCAGCTTAAGAATGGTGCCTCCTTACAATGTCTGTTCCTGGGCTGCCCCAATCCTTCCCTCGACGGATGCCACTACTGCGAACAGCATCGCGAAGTGAATTTCCTCGAGGCTGGTTGTCGCAGTCTCCGTGCCTACACACTTGATGCTGAACGTCTCGAGACACCTGACCTTTTGTCCCATATCACTTGCAAGCAAACACGTCATTCTCAATGTCAGCTTTAAGGATCAAAGCTGGATAAGTACCCGACCCATTCTCATCTGTCCAGTTGACCATCACCACATCTCCACGCTTCACGTGCACCATGGTGACCGTCGAGCGCAGCACTGTGACTTGTTAGAAATACTGACAATGTGAAGCGGAAATCAATTCATTTATGGGATTTTACCCGAATGGGTAGAATTATCCTGGTACCTGTGCTTTCGGTCTCTTCCCCGGGACTTGATTTCACACACACACACACACACACACCAAGCCTTGATGCACCCTTGTCAAAACCACATAACTTGTCACTCGCAATTATCTATGTCATAAACTATTACCAGTAGCTATGTAAACGACTCTCAGTCAATATTTTCGTAGGAATATGGTATAGGGTATTGGGCATAGCATTGGGTATAGGGAACAATAATATACATATGTGCCGTACGTGTAGATGGTGGAAAATTGTACATGTACTATAAAAGTCGATTCGAAACCACTACTATCTACTATAAGCATCGTAGAACAGGACAGTTTACACTATAGTTATCTATCCTACAACTGTCTTTCCATTTCTAAATAAGCAGAAGAATTCCAGTCACTTCTTTTTGATGTATGTGTACGTACAAAAATATCCACGGTTAAACTTTGAGTAAGATGCGGATTGAATTTCTTTTTCGTAAACTAGTTCACTGATTTTAAAAAGAGAATTTTGATGAGTTTGCTGATGGCAATTGCATTGAGTCTAATTGAATTCATACGTGGCGTTAGCATATAACTCAATCATTCTCTGCTTGAGAAACAGCATGTCGGTGTTATTAGAATCAGCAACAGGATGTGGTATATGTGTTAGAAACTCTTGAAGGATTGAATAGAACTTGTATCCCGATGCTTTGATTCTCGTCACAAATTCTACCTTGTTCCTTGTCAAAACAGGGCAACAGGTCATTGGAAGTAATATATTCTATAGTGAATATTGTTCACCTGTATCGCCCAATAAATTTCTCTGAGAACCGTGGTAAGTCCGGCTCGCCGCGTGCCTCTTTGCGGCGTACAATTAGAAATGGTTCCCATGATGCCTTCAATTTCCGAGTGAGCGTCGAAATATTACCGACGACTGAGATCAGTATGCTTCTTACCTCTTTCGAAGTTCTTCTATCAGAAAACCCATCAACTGGAAGACGATAAATCCCATCATAACCCTCTGAAGATTGTACAAACCATGTATTGTAGTGGTCAGTGACCACATCTTGTACACAGATGTGGACACCAACGTTCATCAACGACCAGCATGTCACAACAACCACCACAAAGCACTGTCAGTCAACCCCTATTTCTCGATATTCGGATTTTACAAGTTTGAATTCGATAGCATCGTGTATTGACGTCTTTTATTTCGGTCAGACTATTTTTGGGCATCTGATACGAGAAACGCTAGCTCAAGTGTTAGACCTCATATCTTTAATTCATCAAAAGCAACTAATGTCAATGAAGTAAGCATGCTGCCACTGCAATCTTCAATTGTGGCTTTTGCGTTGGATGACCGCATTACTACATATGACTAATCTTCTTTGTCACCAAATCGACAGAATTTGCATATTCTATACAGCAACCTGTGAATGCTGTATCGAGTTCTTTCTTATTCTGGGTTTGCAACCTCTCCTAATATGCGAAATTATGGTTAGCATCAACAAAGCTTGGCTAGAAATCTAAAAATCAATTGCATCTCACATCATCTCGATTTTTCGTTATAACGTTAAACAAATGGACATCATATACTTTATCAGCTTGACTGTGGTTGGAGTGTGACAAATATTTGCGACTCATCTCGATACGGTTTCGAACGTAATCTGTCAACTGCTCGCCTTGGAAATGTGCAGCATCCCAGTCTATCACTTTAAGATCAACTATATTCCCTTCTTCCCTTTTCCACATTAAGTTGGACGGATACAAATCCATATGAACAACGCCTGGTTTAAAAAGTCGAAGACTTAGAAAAAAATGTGAGCACTTTCAACCTTTGAAAACTAACCTGCTTCGTGGAAAGCTTTCATTGCCGTTTCAACTGCATCCAAAAACTTCTTTCGAACTTCCTTTTCCTTTGGAAGACCAATGTGATAGTCATGAAGAAATGGGAAGAGTAGTTGGTCGTCGATTTTGCCAGCTGGGCCAGGGTCGGCGGTGATAATTGTCAGAGGATATACTACGTATTGCTTTGTTGTTGAATTATTGTAGAGGACTTCTAAAATGGAAAACATATGCAGTAGGCTTGCATGAATGCAGTCGTATACCTGAACGAGAAGTTTTTCATGAACATCTACAAGCAGCAAGCTTACATGGATGCAGTTACATACTTGAAAGAAACATGTCAGATCTTTTAAGAAATATTGACTGGAATCCGTTGGGCGTCGCAATTCAACTTCTTTGCCTGTTGTTGTTGTTTTTGTGCTCAATTCTTCTTGGCAAAAATGTGTTATCTGCGTCAATGTCCGTGCAGCAACTTCTCGATCGTTTACATCAAAAATGTCAAGAACTTTCGTTATAACTCTGAGGTAAGGTTGAGCCGGCTCTAACATTGCAGTTTCGGCGAATTGAAACAATCTGCCGTTGGATGAGATGACTGGTACACATATATCAGATACATCAACTCCTTTCCTTAACAATGTCAGTGCAACATTTGTGGCTTCAGAAAATCCTTGCCTCAGGCTTTCTGCTGGGGTGTCGGTACCATGTTTGACTTCCCATATACACCGCACCCAGCCAGTTTCGGAGTTGCTGATCCAAGCGTCTGGTACTGAAATTGCTGTAGCAATTCCATCTGTACATCCGAGATCGTTTAAGGTGTAGTTTTTGGTAGTAGACGACTGGAATCCAGGTATGGTACCACCAATTCGATCCAAGTGCCCGCCTTGCGTCAAAAGGTATCTTTGCTGCTCCAATTGCTTTGGCTGCGTTTCATGTACTTGTGTGACATCAAAGTGTTCCAACATGTGTTTCCTGAGGATGGTGTCTGTCTTAAAAACAGCGTTATCCTCAACCTCGATACATAGAATACGACTATCTTCAAGAAACCACGGCAACGGCAAATTGAAGCTTAGACCGATGCTAATCATCTTCCGGCTGCCCGAGGCAGCCATCATGGAACCACTACCTTGGGGGCAAGGGATTTTTTTACCATATTGCTGACCTAGTGTGGCGATCAGCAAAATTTCAATTTAGTTCACTCCGCAAGGAATACGAGTTTAGTTGTCTGTGTCGATGTCACGTGTTGATCACTATGATCACGATGGTGATCTGTAAAACACGACGACAAAAGAAATGATGGCACAATATGCAAGATGTGCAGGTATTCCCATTGTGCGACAACCATTTATGACTGGATGCGTGCTTTTCGATATATGTGCTTTTGTTGCAAGTACCCGTGGACAAGTTTTGGACATGGAGAAGAAACGGTGCATGCATACACTGCAAATTTTAAGTCAAGTCTTACAAGAAATGCAGATCTAAATTTTGGCACTCAACCTTGGAGAAGTGTATGCAGATGCAGTACACAAGCACATCGCTATGGTTTTTCCATAGAACTCATTATCACCCACCACTTTCACCCCCCGACATAATTGGAGCAGGTTGACTACCTTGTGTCAACGACTCATTGTGAATGCCAGCGATAAGGCCGTCTGAACCTAATCATCAATTTATTCAGTTTTTAGTAATCGATCCGACTTGTACCAATCAACAGGAGCGAAGAATATGTGTAAAGGAAGGGCCAATCAGTTGTACACGAAACGCAGTCAACACTGGTGTAGGACCAATGGAGAAAGAGCACAAGGTGACAAACAACATGTCACAACCACCACCACCAAGCAACCTTGTTTCTCGCTATTAGGATTTTAAATGATTTGAATTCGATAGAACACATTCTACAAGCATAGGCCCGCCACATCATGTGTGGTCAGTGACCACATTTTGTGCACAGATATATAAACAATCGAGAATCAACAACCAACACCTAGCACTCAATCAACCAGCAGACACTATAGATTTTGTGTGTATGTGTGGTCAGTGACCACGTCTTGTACACAGATGTGGAGGCTGATCGGTCACCCCTGGGTGTAGCAACCATTTCTGTTGATCTGTAAGTCTCAGCGTAGAAGCCGCCTTCGGGATGTGGCTGAAGATTAAAGTGCGTCTTCAGTCTGGTGACTTCGTTGACGTCAATGTGAGGGGTTTCCGGATCTGGATCCCATGTAGCAGACATACTTCTAAGACAAGACAAGCCGAATTCAGCGGTGTGAGCGTGGAACAACATGAAAGACGATTCAGGGCAGTCTAGCTTCTTGAGCAAGGTATGCCATCCCATTCAAAGCCACGGGATTTGTGTGGGGACAGCAGAACAAGACTCCCCGATGCATTTCATGGCATACCTTGAGGGTTGAGGGTAGTCTGCAACACTCCCACCGTTGAGCCAACGCCCTTTAAGGCTTTGGATTACTAATTTTTATACTGTGCGACGGAAAGACAATTTACTTTAATACAATCCGACTTTATTTTATTCCCTACTATTGTACTTTATAAATGTACCTAATTTTAACGCGTATATATCGTACCTAACCGGTACGTACCATTATCTATTCAACTCGAATACGATCATGGAGAAGGGATGAATCATGGTGTGTGCGCACTATCAGGGGTTAGAAGCGAGCAAGTTGTATTCTGTGGTGCTGTCATATTGAGACGTGTGTCCTGTTTTGTGTGAGGCAGGTCACATGAGAAATGCGTGAGAGTGTATGTTGAATTGAGCCAAAAAGGTGTGAGGGACCTTACTTAGAAAGAGCTGACACTACATCTTCGCGTGTTGATAGTAGCACAAGAATGCTCGAAGATTGGATGCAAGCCTTCAATTAGTGTCTTTCACTATAATTTCGCTTTTCCCAATTTGAGGATCCAGTACTCAATCTGTGCGGCTGTGAGTTTGTACGTGAGGAATTGATAGCGGTAGTACTGTGTCTAACAATCGTCTTTGTTCTTGAAAAGATAAACCTCCTTGTACAATTGTGACACACAGTGACACTATCAGTCAGCTAGCTGTTTATTCACGTCGTTGAACCATGAGTGCGACTTTCGGTTCGTACCTTGCGATGTTGTTCTCTTTGAAACATATCCTCATCGTTGATATCACACATGCAGTGAATCAGGCATTCTGTGAAGACTGTCAAACAGAAGGTTCTGAACAGCAAAAGCGAAAGCCGTGTAAGATTACACGAGATGAGCTCTTAAGCCAAGGCATAAAGCTGGGGCAGGCATGCCCTGAATGCAAACACACTGTTGGATCACATCCGAACCGTGAGTCATGCTGTGATTTCACATACGCATATCAATATCGCTTTTGAACTTACTTTGTGAACACAGTTGAGATCCAAAAAGCCATTCTGGCACCAACCCCGGCACAGACACAAGGTGATATGCAGTTCTTGTTCATCCATGCGTGCATCTCATCTAGTTATGCTTCCCTTCACATTTCCGTTACCTCGCGCTCTTCCTCCACCACCTCATTGTTTCTCCACATCTATCGGTGTGCTCTATTTCGTGTTCAACGGATTGCTCTTCCTACGCACACATTTCTCGCTCCATCTACCTAGTGTGCAGCAAATACTTGCGTATCTTAAATGCTACTTTGACTTGTTTCATGCATGCTGTTACGGTTGACTTTGCTTCATACTTTCCATCCTTGTAACCCTTTGTTGATCCTCCACGCACTTATGTGAATGTTGCATCTGTGTACGAATGCTTAATTGCGATGCTTCATATGCCTTGTGCCTGTCGTATCCAAGCGTGCATATCATCTCAGTTTTGCTTCCCTTTACATTTCCTTTACCACTCGCTCTTCCTCCATCAATTTCGATTGTATTTTGTGTCTGATGGATTGCTCTTCCTACACACACGTTCCTCACTCCATGTGATTACTCTTCCTGCACACACGTTCCTCGCCCCATCCTAGTGTGTAGCAAATACTGGGCTATCTCGAATGCTTCTTTACCTTGCTTCCTGCTCGTTTTGATCATTATCAATTTTGTTCAACGTGTGATGTTCCTCCACTGACTTATAGTTTTTCTAATATGTACTATGCGACTCGATGACTTTGAATCCTAACAGCAGCACCACCGGCAAATGATGGTAAGCTAATGTTCTCGATGCTTTCTTGTGCCCGTAGTATTCATACGTGCATCTCATCTCGTTTCGCCCTACATTTGCCGCGCCTCTTCGCTCTTCCTCCACGTCTAGTATCAGTATCCATTGAACTGCTTGATTATTTCAAGAGCAGTTTTGTGTGCAAATAGAAAAGGCATGCTAGTTGTGGAGCAGAAATCGATTGTTCACATTAATGACACATATTTCTCTAATGATCTTTTATACGCCTACAGCAACTATACAGGATATCCTAACCAGCCTTAAGGAGGTGAAGATGTTTGTACAGAAGAGGGAGATCCAAGACCAAGGAATATTGTCGGCATCGCGATATGGAAAATTGCAACTTGAAAAGGCTAAGGAAGAAGTCGAATTCAAGTGGTAAGTTGCTCTTTCTCTAGCGATCATGTGCTCATTCTATTAAATGGACGATTTGTTCCTGTCGCAGGTATGACGACACTGCTCCTTCTGTTATAGATGGCCCCAGCAATGTTCCAGACGACAAAGAAATGGCGGTGGTACAATTCTTCCTCCCAAAAATTCAGGAGAAAATCCGTGAGTTGTCCAGTGACCTCCTTCTATTGACCGACTCCCAAAAATGCCGGTGGCTACTCCAGGACCCCGATTGTGACGATGTTAACAAGCTCGGCCCGGACGGCATTGTCGCGCTTCGACCATTTATTGAAATCGTTCGAAACAATTCGCGAAGCATTAAAGGTGCCCAACCTGCTTTGGATTGTCAGATGCTCGAAACGATTCGTTGTACTTATGAGTGGAAGCTTGCTGGTGCTATGGCACCTTCCACGTTGGGACAGCTCTTAATATATCATCAAAAGCTGCCAAACGATATACAACATGTAAGGCCGAAATTGTCGTTGTGTTATGTTCTAACTTTCGATGTTTACCTTGTGCGTATGTCCTGCAGCTGTCTCTTATACACATCTCCGAGCCCACG
>OJDU01000238.1_pt1 | contig 12399 bp, 13 predicted proteins | sample 1592771 | NCBI WGS metagenome assembly OJDU01 (sample SAMN05416864, study PRJEB24817) | seawater metagenome | isolation source: Sea water | place: Canada:Atlantic | collected 2013-11 | reverse complement strand
GAGATGTAGAGAGGTCTCGTGGGCTCGGAGATGTGTATAAGAGACAGATTCATAAGTTTATACTTCCTTAATTGAAATATAATCTCATTTTTTAAAGCTGGTGACATATAATTTGATCTCGTGACAACAGAGTTACTCTTTTTAAATTTAGGTATGATAGTTAAGTATAAATTATTAACATTAAAACTATCTGAATATTCATACTGATTGAATAATGCATTATTGTAACCTGTATAATCTGATAAACCTAAATCATCTTTAATATACTTCTGAAAAATATTAACATAATCAGAATTATTACTTGCTTTAACATCATATATTAAATTCCTAAAATTACGAGTTACATAATTTTCATAATCAGGTTTAGTTATTAATTTATATTCTGAACTGAAAAACTTAGGAGCATTACTTCTAATCTCTTCTACAGTCTCTTCTTCACTGAAACTAGTACTAGCTTCATTATTAGTAGAAGTTACTTCTGTACTTTGATCAACAGTTAGATAAGTTAATGTTTTATCTTTTGTGTCGGTAAATATTTGATCATATTTTGTTGTATTAAAAACATTAAGAGTAGAATCACTAAAGTTATTTTGAGATACCTCACCCTCTGAACCAGTAGAAGATATATAATAAACTGCTATTGTATTACCAGCTGTAAGTCTCTTACCATTTATATTATTACCGAATTTAATTTCGTAGTTTTTATTTTGATTTAACCTACATTCAAAAACCCTATCGTTTGAGTTACTTAAATATAATGAAGGTACTCTATTATATTCATACCATTTAGTCTCATCACCATCTGTTTCCTGTACGAATACATTAATGCTAAAATGATCTACATTAACGTTATCACCAGGTAATAGATTTACTACCTCAAAGTCCTCTCCAATAGCAGCTACGTTAGGATACTCTCTATATTTACCTTCATAGAATAATGTATTATCTATAGCCGAGAGAGTTTCTGTTGCTGAGGTTGTTTTTCGGAATGTTATATTACGATTGCTAGAATAGGTCTTTCCGTTAGCAGTAGTAAATGAAAATTTAGGTATAGTATAATACCCTGTAGATAAGTTACTTGACCCCTTTAAAACCATAGGAGCAATAGCTGTTTGTTTACCGATTGGCTTATAATCAATGAGTTTAACTATACGGTTCATATTCTCGTATAATTGAACGTCAGAGAAAGAGCTCTCAGAACTTGTTTGATTAAGATAGAATAGTAGAGTGTGGAAAGAGTAAGAAACAATATCAATTACTGCGTTGAGATTACTTCCCTCGAAATTCTGATCAGTAAATGAAATTGAGCTATTATTATTAAGTCTATCAATAATAAGATCTCGCATGCTCTGAGCATCAAAAGATGCATAGCTATTAACTGGTAAATTAAATTCTGTAATATCTGCCATAATCAGTTGTATCTAAATCCTTGAGTATCTAATACTCCTTTTATATCTGTGTATAAATTATTTAATTCCGGAACAGTAATACTCATAGTTACAATGTATTCATTATTATTCTCTTTTGCTACTATATCTATAGAGTTTAAAATTACTCTGGGTTCATATAGGGGTAATTGTTCTAAAACAGCATTCCCTATCTCTCTTGCTGTTTCTTCTGAAATCGGTTCAAATAGATATTGACTCAAATCCAGACCAAAAGCAGGATTAAGAATCTTCTCACCTGGTTTGGTGTTGAAAATGTTTCTTATAGATGTTTCTATTGCTCTAACATCATAATCTATATTAACATCCTTTAATTGAGTACCAGGATCACTAAGATAGTTATTAGATAATGATGATTGTAACTTAAAATCCAAATGTAGATCTGCGTATACGTATTTCTGCGCTCGATCTTTAGTAGATTGGTCTGATAAAAAATCTAGATTTATAGCCATTTTAATTATTTAATAATAAAACAAAAAGCATAAATAATTAAAATGGGAAAATTTAACGAAATATACGAAGAGGTATACCAACGCTATGAGAAGACTAGCGCTATTCCCGGAGACTACGTAAAAATACGTTCTAATGTAAAAAGCTCCGACTGGTATAAAAACTTAGACGAAGCCAGGAAGGGTTACGTAGATAATATTATTCAATTACAGGAAGCAGGTAAATTCATCCTATTCAGTGCTATAAAGTCTACTCAGTATGAGACTAACGCGCTTGGATCAAAAGAGTTTATTGCTGATATCACTGTAGAAGAAGCTCCGGGTTTTTATAATAATGCTCTATCTATACCTATTGAATTAGTCGAATTCGATGAAAAGGGAGATGTACACCGAGGTACCAGAACAGATAAGACTAACGAAAAGGAAGAAAAGATTAACCACAAGCCAGAGCCAGTAACCGATCAAAAAGTTGAAATCGGTAATAGCTCTAAGCATGAGGGTGGAGATTATAAGTTAGCTACAGAGAAAAAAAGCTATACTTCAAGTTACTTGCCTAGCTAATTCAATTAAACAGGTATAAAAGTTAATCTCTTTATCAATAACAATATTATTCCTATAGAAGTATTCAGAGACTGTAATCATACAGTCTCTGTTTTTTTGGTCTGATAGCTTTAGTTTATTGGAATACAGAGCATCAAATAGTACTTTAAATAAAGTATCATAATCATTTCCAAACGCGCTCTCGCTTTCGATTATATGCTTACGTACTTTGTACATGTCATTACTCTTAACTAACGAGAGACACTTGTCTACAACGTTCTCTGCTGATATAATATTACTTGATTGTTTACCGGTAATACTATACTTCTGAATAGTATTAATACATTTACGTAAATCAGGATAAGACTTATTGATAATTTCAGTTAAATTAGTTTTATCAATATCTACCTTCTCTTGACTTATAACATGTAATACTCTCTTAATGTACTCTTCTTTAGGAGGATTGAATAGAAATACATGACACCTGGATTGTAGAGCAGGGATAATCTTATGCTGATAATTTGCAGTAAGTACAAATCTAGCAATATCATGATACTCTTCCATACTATTACGCAATGCCTTCTGCGCATCTAAACTTAGACCATCGCACTCATCTAGTACAATAATTTTAGTAGTACCAAATATACTTTGAGTTTGTGCGAAGTTTAGAACTTTAGTCCTAATAGTATCAATACCATTTTCATCTGAAGCGTTGATATATAGATATTGAGCTTCAAGAATATCACTAACAATAACTTTAGCTAGAGTTGTCTTACCAACACCTGGTGATCCAACTAATAGTAAGTTAGGTAGGTTACTTGTTTCTTTAACTCGATTGAAATAAGCTCTCTTATCATCAGAGAGTACAATATCATCTAATGTAGTTGGCCTATATCTCTCTACCCAGATGTCAGTAATATCCATTATGCTCCTCCTGTTGAACCAAAACCATCTTCCCCGCGATCTGTATCAGATACTTCATCAGTAAATGATACTGCGCTATCAATATTTTGGTATACAGCGATTTGAGCTACTCCAGAACTCTTTGGTATAATTACATCCTTATCTCCAAAGTTATAAAGCTTAACCCCTAGGTCACCTCTGTAAGGATTATCAATTACTCCTAGATGAGGTTGTAGACTATGTTTAAAGCCAAGACCAGATCGAGGTTCAATTCTAAACCAATAACCAGGAGTAATATCTGCAAGAGTTATACCCACAGGTACTACAGCGCTACCTTTTGCAGGAATAGAAGTATCTTCTACAGCAAATAAATCATAACCAGTATCTCCAGTTTTAGAGTCTGGATGCGCTTTACGAGGGAGGATTGCATCGTCATTTGTTTTCTTAAATTTAATTTCACAAGCTGGTGAACTCTGCCAGTTAGAAACCCATTTAGTATTACTGTTATCACTCATATCAAAACCTATTATATATTTTCCTAAACAGTAATCAAGTTGTTATTTCAGTTATCCTCTCTTAAATACTCCTATGGATGAAGCTAACGATATTATAGCACAGCTTAAAGAAATTCCAAAAGAAGCAAAACAGATAACTAATAAACAAGAGTTGGAGCCTTTAGAAAAAGAAAAGGTGGAACAGTTTATTATAGACCAATCTGCAAAACTTATTCAGGATAGTATGGAAATGATTAACAATATGAAAGAAGTTGTTTTTCATGTTCCAGATTCAGATAACGTATCTTCTTTAGCTGAGTTAATTAAAGCATCTACTGGGGCAATAGAAACTCTCAATAAACTTGTAACACAGGATAAGAAATCTCAAACTCAAATACAAGTAAAGCATATGGATATTCAATCTAAGCAGGTATTACAAGATAGTGAGCAAGAGCATAAATTAAAAATATCTCGGGAAGATGTTTTAAAAAAACTTATAGACGGTAAAGATGTAATAAATGTAGATACACAAGAACTACCCGAGTAAATCCTCTGTATTGAATTTTTTCTCTCCCTGTACTTTATTACCCAGTGTGTCTACCTTTACTTCAGTGCCTTCTACATCTTGAGAGAAAGTTACTGGTATAACGGATTGTATATTGTTTAGTTTGTAATTAAAAACATATAATAAGACTTCATACAAATTACCAACATAGTCAGCTACAAGCTCTAGTAGCTCAGGTTTGTTTTCTGTAATTCTCTGTAGGTGTAAATAATCTGTAGTCAAATTAGTACCATGAGCAGAGTCTTGTTGAGCTCCATTAAAAATTTTATTTATGTTTTGATTAAACAAGCTGTTTACTTTAGTGCTCGAATTCAAGATATTTGATTGTACATTACTATTAAGCTTGTCTTGTAGGATAGCAGTCAATGGATTAGGTATTGCAGAATCAAACTCAATATCATCTACTGTAGTATATCTCGCACTTACATTCTCGTCTTGTCTGAATATATTACTTATACTATCACTAAAGTTCTGTAATATTGTATCTTCAACATTAATCAAACTCTTAAGCTCTTCTTTCACTTTGGGGTGAGTCGCTTCATACTTATCAATCCAAAATACAATAAATTCTGGTTGTAAATCTTCTATCTTTGATAAATTATCTTTCCAAAAATTTGCTTCTGATGTTATAGGATCTGCTTTTTGTTTGGTATTGAGATAATCTATATATAGCTCAAGTTCATCCTTATATGTAGTAAATGCTTTATTATTACTAATAGAATTTATTTGAGAGTCAGCATTACTAGTAAGTCTAGTATTAACTAACTCATGAACTAATGTTTTTGATGGTACTTGACAACTCATTTTAATTCATGGAATTTAGTGCAGACAATCTCTGAACCAAAACTATTTTGAGAAAATGTATGTTTATAACCCACGACGAACCAACCGCCGTTAAGTTTATTTGTAACTCGGTTTTTATTATTAGCTTGATAGATAACATTAATAAAGTTACCAGTATTAATTTCATATATACCTTGAGACCTGAAAGATAACATCGTAGATATATTAATTAAATTTTTAAATATAATATTTCTTCCCTCGTATCTTGCAGTCTCGGGATCTGAAGTAGTAGAGTAAAGAGATTTGTAAAATGTATTATCTGTAATTTTAGGATTTTCTTCTCTATTCAAGCTTGTACTACTATTAAGTAAATCTGTATTAATATATTTAGTGAGGGATTCTACTGTATTATCGTTTGAAAATAAGTTAAATTTCTTTTTATTAAAATTGTAGTTAATAACTTTGTAGTTAATTATATTCTCTAACGTGTGTTTTGCGTTTTCGTTATATATATTATAATCTGTTACCCTCGCAGAATTAACATTTTTTACATTTTCAGTAGGATCATCTTCTGAAGTTAATAAGAAATTTCCACCATAATTATTTTCATAATTATTCGTAAGATAATCTTCATACATGCTTTTTATACTGACTAAATTAAACCTATTGTCTCTTTGCAGTAAATATAAAAAGTTATTCTCATTATCTAAAGCTTTATCTAACAAAAAATTTAAACTATCTAAAGAGGTGTCGGAATAGTTAGATGTAAAACTCGTTTTATTTGAAGTTTTGTGCCATTGCTCCTTGTTTATAATATCCTCATCAAAATTATTTTTAAGAATCTTTTCTATTGCTTTATCAATTTCCACTCCTCTATCTTTATCAGACAATTGAGTTGTATCTCCGTTTAATAATTCTATAGTAGAAAACGGAGCTTTGTTATTTCTTAACATATGAAGATATATACTTTCAACATAAAAAGTCTTTATCTTATTATTATTTTCTATGTTATTAGACTCATCAATAACAGATAGTAAATATGTTTTTACTTTAACATTTCTCTTTATATTTATTATTATAAAGTTTTGACCGGTTTCTAAAAAACTATAATTAAGTTTATACTCTATATTGTCACTACCTAAAACATCAAAATGATTGTTATTGTTCTTTACTTTAAGAGTGCCTTTAACAAAAGGGGAATTTAAGTTTTCTTCTATTACTAAACTAACAAAATTATCAACAGGTATCGGTAGTTTCGATACTTTATTATAAAAAATAATTTCGAACCCAACTCTCTCTCCATCTATTGTTAAGAAAGAATTAGGGTCTATAGTATTAGAATTATATGGTTGGGATTTAGGCATTATTAAGTTTGAGTATATTATTTATAATATCATCGACATATTCTTTTTTTATTATCTTCAAAACCGTACCAGGCTGAACAACCGATATAGGATTAGTTATATTGTTTGTCAATAATATAAACCACCATAAATCTTGAGTACTATAGACATCGAAGCTTATTGCTGTATATGGTGCTTTGTTAGTTATTGTTTTATTATAAAAAATACCAGGTGATAAGTCCTCCGGGAACTTTACTGTTTTAATTATATTGTAAAAATAGTATTCATTATTTGTACCAACGTTGAATATATTTTCATACCTAGATTTACTTATCTTAGATAAAGCTTTTATCTCGTTATTTTTTAAGTTTAAATCTACTATTTTCATTATTGTTTAGTTACTGTTACTTTATTATCCAAACTATCTAAGAATAGATTTTTTGATTCAGGTAATAAACTTTTTAAATTAATGGTAACTTTGAAAGCTTCGGGTATAAGGGTTTTAAATTGTTTTAACTCTAGACTACCGTTTTCATCTTGAATATTAATAGATACATCTTTAGGTTGTCTATTACCAATACTTTGAACATTGATAGACGAAATATAACTATACAAATATGTCAATACACCCGGGACTTGAGCTTTGTATATTACTGGGGGATCGAAGAATAACTTATTTCTTCTATTAGGTAGATTCTGATATAATAAAAGAAAAATTAATTCCCAGTTATGCTGATAGCTATTTCCTGTACGGTTATCATGATGACTATCATAAGTATTATCTAGTATTAACTCAAAACTAGTACTGGGTCCTTCTGCAGGGTATGAAAATGCTTTCGCGAAATCCATACCAAATCCCGTAGTAGCAGCGCTCGCAATATCTGCGAATTTGGTTAAAGTATTCCTCGCGAAATCCATTTCTTTTATACTACTACCTAATGCATCACCACCCCAACTGTTGGTAACAGTTTTCCATTCTCCTACAAAATAAGGCATTATATATTTAAATTTTGTTGGATATACCCCGTATATATTTTCATAGGATTTCATATAAGAGTTTGACCCGGTGTCTATACCTTTACTTATTGCATTAGAGTTAGTTAAAAAACTTCCTATGTCTTTTATGTTTTGACCAATAGAATCTTTGTAGGCATCAGATTGCTCTGGATTGCCTAATAATGCTTTAATTCCGTCCCTTGCCACACCGAGTAAACTATCATCTGGAATCGACTCTACCAAGCCAGCAACTCCTTCTTTAACAGCGTTATGTATGTTTTGTATATTAGAGAAAAAACCGGGTTGAGTTACATAATATTCTTTTAAATGTATAACTGGTATATTACTATCTAAATAACCGTTTTGATTATTTCTTTGAGTTTTAGTCCATTTAAATGACTTTGATACGTTAATAATACCACTACCGATAGTAGGCTCTGGTAATGGAGCCATGGTACTGGTAGATATATTATTTATTAAGGCAGAGCCTGTAATTTTATCTTTAACCTCTGGACTTGAATTTAATTTAAAATAGCTACTCATAATTTTATCCTGCTACAGAAATTCTTTGTCTTTCTCCATAATCCATACTTGGACTAGTTACAGATGTGTTGTTATTCATAACTACAGGTTGTTGTTGTTGTATAAAGTTTCTCAATTCTTCCGCTAACGACTCAAAAGCTCTTGTATTTCTATCTACTGCATTATTAAAAGTAACTGTCGGTAATGCCTGTTCTTGTTTTTTGTCTGCAGAGCCACTCGTTCCTGGATCTGCAAATTCGTAGTCTTCTAAAATCTCTCTTCTTGCTTGTAACTTGGAAGTACCTTCTTTGAGAGATCGTTGTTCAATATACTTTCTGCCTTCAGCTGATGTTAAAAATTGATTTAAAGCTCCTTTTGATTCATATTTGCTGAAATCTATATTATTTAATTTTCCTATATCGGATAATTTTTTCTGTATTACTTCCTCTGTAAGAGCTTCTTTATTAAGCTTTTTATGTAATTCTAGCTCTTGCTCAAGCATCCCATTATACTCATCCATCATCTTTGCATCTTGATAATTATGATATATATCACCCGCGTCAGATATTTCCTGCATTGTCGCGGCGATTGTTTTTGATTGATTATTTAAAGCATACCAGGCACGACCGAGCGGGCCTTTTTCGGATAAATCATCTGCAACTTTCTGTAACTCAGCTCGGCGTTCTGCCTCAGGCATTTTTAATAAGTTAAATGTATCATATGCCTCGAAACCGACTGATGCTACTGTACCAAGAGGTCCTAGTACTTTACTAAGGCCTCTTGCTGTTGCTCCAATGCCTTTACCCACCCCTCCAGCTACTCTCGCTACACTTGATGGAGGAGGTTTAGGTGGTTTAATTTTTGATAATCTCTCTGCGATTTTGTTAGAATTAGCTAAATTTTTCTCAGCTTGAGCAGTCCTTTTGATTGTTCTGTCAAGATCTTTTGTTCTTCTATCAAGTACTTCTTTTGTTTTCTTCGTCAATTTTGAATCAGGATTATTTTTATTTACACGGTCATATTGTCTTCGAGCTCGATCCCTACTTTGCCGAGATTTTGATTCTTTATTTTTAGCATCGTCTAACCGTTTCCCCATCCGTTCTTGAGTAGGGGCCCGCGCAATGCGACTCCTTACCCCTTGGTTTGAACGTCCTAGTAGATTACGACCCTTATTAAGGGCGGCACCGGTAAATCTACTAGTACCTCTAATTAAATTATTTATAACACCACCAGTTGCAAGATATGGTGCCATGCCCAAACCAATTAATTTCGCAGCATCCACAAAACCAGAACCACCTGTTTTACCTTCTTCTTTCTCTTTTGACTCCCTAGCGGCTTTTTGATTATTATATGTATTTCTGGCAATAGATTTATCTTTTTCTATCTCCATGCTTTTATCTCTACGCAAGCCACTAAAATACTTTTTGAACATGTTTTGTTGGCTTTGTAATAGACTTCGAATATCGTCTAGTTTACTAACCATTGTATCAGATGTATTAATATCTGATTTTTTTATATCATTTAATATTTCCTTTGTAGGGCTTTGTTTAGCTATCTGCTTGTGAAGACTCACTAAAGAAGACTTTATACTATTATTACTCGCAATAGAAGTATTAACAGACTTGGTGAGGGATTTCATATCACCCTTTACATTACTCATTTCTTGTAAAAATTGTAGATCCAACGCCATATAAAGTATTTAATTTAAAAGTAAATATTTCATTGACAATAAATAGTATTATAAGATTTAATCTTATATAAAAATATCTTAAATTAATAAATAATTATACCATGGCAGATATCAAGCAAACAATACAAGATTTTTATAAGGTCGCGCAAACAAAGGATTTTGCGCGGAACTATCAATTCAGGGTGTTAGATGTTTCCAACAAAGGAGCATCTATTTTCACTGAAGATCAGTTAGTTTACGCAACAACGGCTAACATACCCGGTAAAAAAATTAAACCTGTTGGAGTACCATATTCAGGGTTTAATTTTAATATCCCAGGTCCAGTTGAATATAATCAAACATCAGGATACCCAATTGCATTTTATCTTGACGCGCAAAGCTCGGCACGAATAGCAATGGAGAACTGGATTCAAGAGACTTTTGATGAAGTAACATCTACAGGAGATCAAACTCTCCATAACGATAGTACTATTACTCTAGCTCAACTTGATGGAGAGTTTGAAGTTATTCGTACTTATAAGTTATTTGGTGTATTTCCTATTGAAGCTGCTGATATTTCTTATACTATGAATTCAGCTGACGGTGGAGTTGTTGATTTTACTGCGTCATTTGCGTACCAGTTTTTTAGAAGAGACAATGAAATCGGCCAAGTCTTGAATAAAGTAGGTAAATTACTCTAAATAGAATATAAAAAGGCCGTATCTGCCTCAATGTTGACGTGATATGTGTTATAAATCTCTTCAGCGAGCTTATTAATATGTTTGTTAATAACCTCTAGGGATTTATAACTAATCACATCATATAATTGATATAGATCTTCTTTTGAGCTCGCGATAACCTTTTGATCTTGAGTACTAATTTCAACACTTTTAATAAATTTAAAGATGTTATAAAATATTAGATCTTTTGTTTCAGGCTTGCATAGTTTTATGGTTTCTGATAAATCCGACATTTTTGGTATATTAAACTCAATATTATAATTTACAGAGTTATCTTGAAATGATAATTTTTCAGGGACTTTAATACTATCAACATTACTTTTTATTTCTTTATTAATCTCGTTTAAATTAATATCATTGTAGATATTATTCTCTTCTTTACGTACATAAAAAATAGTATAGCAGAAATCAAGATAACTTAAATCTAATGTAGTTCTGTCTTTTACAAAATCGATAAGATATTTAGTATACTCGTATATAATCTCACTACTAGTACCCATATCAACTATTTCATTAATAATATTAAGAGAATCGACGCTATACCGTTTTACTTCGATTTCCGTACCATGTACAGGTAATTGCATTCTTAAGATATTATTTTGATTAATAATAGTGAGTATATCTTTAATACTATTCGTCTGATTTATCATACAATTCTTTAAGTAATTTATAATAACATATAGATTGTTCAACTGTGATATTACCTAGTGTATCATATCCCATATTGCCTTCTTTACTCAAAATTAAACGTATTTTTCTCAAATAGTTTATATTATAACAACACGCATAAAAAATAAGTTTATATATATTTGTAGAGTTATATACGAACGTCTCCCTAAAATCTAGATTTTTTGTATCTCTTATAACTATTTTGTTGAGTCTAGATATTATGTCACTATGTATAAAGCTTTTTATTTTTTTATAACTAGATACTCTTATAGAATTGAGAATATTTGAATTTTCTTCAGTTATAATTGTATCGTTTATTTTATGTATACAGTCTAGTGTATGGTCTGTAGAAATTACCGCGCTTGGGTATTTAATTACAATTTTAAAACCGTCGATGTTTTTAGTAAATAACCTATTCTGTGGTATATTAACGAGAAATTCGTCTTTTGATAATATTAAATCTCCTTTAAATTTTTTAGTATTTATTGGAAATGTAAAGTTTTCGTTATTACTATATATTGTGTTTTTTATTGTTTCTATATAATCTATAATATTATAGCCTTTAAAAAATTTAAAAACATTATCAATATTATTTACGTCTATTTGACTAGTGAGATATTCTATATCATTAAATGTTAGTAAGGACGACATCGTATCTGTTGAATTTCCATTGGATCCTCTGATCTACTAGATTAGAATCAACTGTATATTGATATCTATCTGCACTCTCAGTATCTACAGGCACACAATCCTTAAATGTATATAATTTTCTTATTATAGATTTTTGAGATTTAAAGAGCCCAGAAGAATTTATCCCTTTACCTAGAAATACAACTTGTACATCTGTATATAAGCTATTATCGAAGCAACCGTTACGAGCTATCAGTCTTATCCACGGCTTAAAAATTAAATCATTTAAACTTAAGTTAGTATCATAAAAACTAGTTTTTAGACCAGTGGAGTCATATATTCTACCATTGTTTACTGTAATAGGTAAAAACCCATTTACATTAGAATTATGCGATATTACACTAGTGCTATTTTTATCATCAGGTATGTCAACCCCGGTAGTAAGAGCTTGAATTTTATTTCTTTGAAAAACTTCTTTAGTTTTAGATATACCTATTCTATTATCATTCGATGTTTCTCCTATCGCTTGATATAGGTCATCCGTTAATGCATCTGGTATACTATACGATACATAAAATAAATTAGAGTCAGATAAGGTGGTGTCAAACTCAAGTAATCGATTATAGAATTCCATTATAATTCCATTACTCG
>OJDU01000229.1_pt1 | contig 12685 bp, 6 predicted proteins | sample 1592771 | NCBI WGS metagenome assembly OJDU01 (sample SAMN05416864, study PRJEB24817) | seawater metagenome | isolation source: Sea water | place: Canada:Atlantic | collected 2013-11 | reverse complement strand
TTTCTTATATGAACTCAATAACATAAAAGCTCACTTCATGTCTGGTCGTTAAGAGAACGCTTGAGTTAAAGTAAACGGATCGAGTTCAGTTCCAGCTTGTGTTCCTGAACTTCCATCCACGTTATCTTGATTTCCGTTGAGTGAATTCGCTATAGCGCCCCAGGAAATATCATATTCCTTGTTTTCCCAAGTATATACAAATGCGGTATCGGAGGCAGGATAATATTCGTCTTTAGTCCCTGGTTTTGGTATAGATATAGAATCATTAATCGAGTAGCTACCATCACCTAAATCTATGTATGCGCCTTCAGAAAACACCGCAGCTGCGATTAACTTAGTACCCTCGGATTTTCCTCCTGCATAAGAGCCATTTTCAGTATGGAAGAAATCAGTGCCAGTGTTGGTGATATAATCTAACACAGGTCCTTCACCAGTTACAGTATAAATTTTACCACCAGCCTCAGGGAAAGAATCAAATTTAAACCTGAATTCTATATGATACAGAGGACCTTTCGTGATATCGACTTCAGGTTCTTCTTCCTCATCTGGAGGTGGATTCAGACAGCAATTGCAACCCACGGGTGGATCATATACCGTCGGTGGTGGTGGATCAGTCGGTGGTGGATCCTTCGGTAAGGGTATACAAACTCCAGGATTACAAATACCTTTTCTCCCTTTCTTTTTCTTTTTCTTTTTATCTATAATGCAGCAAACGCAACCCACAGGAGGGGGTATTACTGGGTCACCTTCAGTAGGGGGTATAAGAATAGTGTCAGGAGCTGGATAACATATAGTAACCCTTGTAAATCTAATTGGTGCAATAACTTCTTCTGGTTCATCTACAAACTTAATATATCTCTGACCTTCAATCTCTTGTATAATACAAGAATTCTTAGGAGCAAGGTATTTCTGTCTAGGTGGTACTCTTATAATCTCTGGAGTTGCATCTGGAGATATAGGAGCTGTAAATATAATCTCTCTCAGTCTATCGTAGAATGGTACAATCTTCGGTACTTCCTTTTCAAACTCATCTCTTATCTCTTCGAGAAATTCAAGATCATCAATACCTAAGTTCTTAACTTCAATATCAAATAAGTTTGTATTCTTCTCAGGTAAGTTAAATTTAAATACCCTATCAATAGTATCTGTATAAACTCTCTGACCTATAGGTAATGCCCAAACACTATCTTTATTAACTCCGTGATAGTTTATATGACTCTTAATCTCGAAGTAATCTATAGGTCTGTCATACATTTTAAAACCTTTTATCTTAACGTCTCTAAGGAAGTATTTACTTCTTTGTAGTAATCTATTAGCTAACGTTAGATTATAAGGTGTACTCAAAGCTCCAAGGAATAAACCAGTACCTAGAGGATTATCTAAAGCAAACTTACCAGGAGAGAAGTTTACTCTTTGATATTTGTATCCGTTAACATATAGCTCCATATAACCGAGCTTCATACTAACATTAATTGCAAAGTGATTATAACCATTAACTAATTGCGAAATATCATAATCAATGGTAATATTTTTCTTCTTGTAAGCTCCTGTTTTAGTAAAGATTGGTTTAGTCTTTAGCTTAACTTTAAATCTATTCTTTGATGCACCAGTCTTCTTTAAGAAGTAGTAACCAGTAACAGTCTTAGTTAGATTGAGATTGTTTAATAATCTACCTAAGCTCTTTGTAGTAATTAAATTAAAGTCAAAGTCTAACTTATGTAGTAATGTTCTATCAGATAAGTTTTCTATTATGAGAATATATCTCTTATAGTTTTTGCCTTCAAAATCATATATTAAGTCTATATATTTTTTAGAAGTAGGGTCTAAGAAACTCAGCTCTTGAGTTGAAATTAACTCTCTAGTATTTTTTAATTTAGCTATTCTATTAGTATCGTATAGTATTATTACTTTATCTTCATCATCAACAATTACATTAGTAACTGTTGAATTGACAGTACCGCCAGTCAATTCGATTGTGTTTGTAGTTGTTCTGTTCTTATAAACAATGTTCCATGGATTTTCTTGCTGTTCAGGATCTTTTTGTTTTATAACAAACTTATTACCTAAGCTATCTAGACCTAATTCATTACCTGTATCAACTTGACTATCTGCTTCAAAATAAGAAGCACCACCTTGTTCACTTACATGTATCTTAGCTTTTTTGCCATATGTTGCTGAACTAACAGAACGCTGGAACGTAGTTGCGTTTGTATTAATATCATACGAGAAGTAATTTGTTTTAGTACCGTATGGATTAAATGCTAAGAATATCTTATCTTCTGTGACTTCAATATCATCTATTACTAGATTTTCTACACCTGATAACTCTGTTAATTTACTTACCAAGTTAGGATTACTGTTATAGATATAAACTACATTATTTTCTCCTAAAATATAGAACTCACTAAAGATATCTTTTCTTGCGACCCCTTTTATATTAACTGGCTGACCTTCTTCTAGAATTTCGATCTCGTCATAAATTTCTAGATCATTATTCATTAGTATTAATTTATTACCACTTGGTAAATACATATTAGGTGTTACTAATTCTGTATTAAATATACCAAATCCCTCTTCAAAGAAGTTACCAAGTATCTTATAACCTATAGGAAGGCTATAGTCCTTAGCATCCATCCAGAAACTAAAACTAAAATCTCCTTTTTTACTCGTTACAAATTTACCAAACCGGTCTCCATTAAACTCAATCTCAGTATCATTCTTAACTCGGTTTATAGATTCTACTGCTCCTTTATTATTCAATACTTCGATATCAGAAGATAATAAATATCTCTCCATAGAGATTAAATGCTGAGCGTAGTCTCTCTCACCTATATGGTAATACGCATAATCATTATTAGGTTCGAAGCAAAGCTTTGAGCTTACATCAAATACATAAGTAGAATTAAGACCAGTAGCAGTAACAGTATTATAAAAAGATGTACCAGCTACTGCTTGATCAAAATCTATAAAATCTGGATTATAATATCTATCTATCCATAATTTATCTCCATCATCATTTCCAGATAACCATGAGCATAAGTACGTAGCATTTGTATCATCGCTATATGAGTTATCTTTTATATCCATTCTTCTCTTGAATACTTTATCTGCGAGTAACGGATTATTACCTGGGGTAGCTCCAATATAATCAATTTTAGAATCATTTATATTAAGCTTAGTATAAGGAGACAAACTAGATGGTGTTGTAAAGTAAGTCATCTTTGACGGAGCAAAATGAACATCTTTTGTTCCTATGTTATAACTTAAGTAAAGTTTATCAAAACCAGTATCAGTATTAACACCAGGGAATATTTTTTCATATTGTCTATTGATGTTCTCTGGCTGTGAGTTAAAATGGTTACTTGGAACGTTGTATTCCTCAAGTGTGGCTTGATTCTTAAGTGGTATAATTCCACCTTCCAAAGTCTCATCTATTGTATTGATATTAAAATTATTACTATATAATAAGAAATTAGAACTTACGGAATCAATCGTTGTATCCAGATTTAAATTAATATCGTCCTTATTAAAACTAGAAAGATAAAAACTAAATGAGTTATTGACAGCCTTCTTGAGAGATGTAAGAGTATTTCTATTTACTTCGAAAACAGAAGATAAAGTATTACCAGCACTACTACAAGCAGTTAATTGAAAACTATTAGATAATATTAATTGATACTTTGAATCATTTGTATTTAAATTAACAAAAGGGAATAATTTTAATTTATTATCCTTTACATTAAATCTAAATAAATGAGAACTAAGAGAAGGAACCTCCCCGGATAGAAAAACTGAATTGCTTGAACAATATGCATAGTATGTACTGTCCTGATATTCTTTAGTAATATACAAATACTCATTTGTACTTAAATTAAGAGTAAAGAAGTATTGGGAACTTAGAGTATTAAAATTGGTATCATGATTTAACGCTGTTGCTGTATTTGAAGGATCATCAGCTTTTAAATAATTACCATCGTACTGTATGTAAGTAGTAAATTTACTATCTGCATCAAATGTATAAGGTACATCTAATTCAATAACAGAGCTTAGAGATTTTAAGTCAGATAAAAAATATGAAGTACCGTAGCTAGATTTTCTATCTCGTATGCCTTCAGTTAAGTTATATGATTGTAGTCTTAAACCAAAATCAAAGTTCTCCGCAAAACCTTTATATTTAATTTTATTGTCAACGTTATGTTGTAATTTTAAAGGTTTTACTATCTCGTTATTTAAGACATGTATTTTCATATTTATGATACAGAAATATATTTATAAAACAGTAATCGATATATCTCCAGCTTTAATGCTCGAACCAGACTCGGCGCCAAACGTAATTTTATCTCCTGCTACTACACTTATATTTTTTAATATAGATAATTCATTTCTAGATCTTTGTAAATGTCTGGTTTGACTCATTGCTCGGGTAAATATTATCTCATCGTTTTTAAGTATCCTGACTTCTCCTGATCCATAACGATCATAAGTTTGCAAACTAGCAAGTATTAATATCTGGTATGATCCGTTAGCTATATAAGAGAAGCTCTCACTCGCAGTCCCGATATTAACAGAACCATTAGCTGTGCCTGAAGTAGCCAAGTCTGTACCAGAGAAATCTAATTTAGTGAAGTATAATACACCGGCTCTTCCGCTAGCGCCTGAAGCATTCACCCCTACAGAGGCAGTAGTACTAACAGATAGCTCTACATCAGACAATTCATTTATGGAAGCCCTGAATTTTGCAAGATCATTTAATGCTGCTGTTACTTGACCTTGGAGAGATGCTATATCATCATTAACACCACTGATTCCTGATAGAATAGTTGTATTCGTATCCACATTAGCACTAAGAGCAGATATATCCGCGGTCTGTAAAAATTCTCCTCCTGATATTTTATCGTAGAAGGTTATATTGTCGGTACCGATAATAAAGTCTTTAAAATCAATAAGCTTTGTGCCATCAGTGGTTTCAAGTAAAATATTGTCACCGATTTTTATCTCTTTAGCTATATCTAAATCTTCTATATTAATAATTTCGTCTTCCAAAGCCATATAATTATTTATCCTTTTAATAGTTTATATAAGCAGTAAGTGTACTGCATTCGCAAAGTTCTGCCTCACATCCAGATAGATCAAATAAATCAACAAAAAAGTAGTTAGCTGACACTGTTTGAGTCTCACCAGAAAAGTAATTATGAAAATATGCTGATTCATTTGCTGATATATAAGATCCAAATGAATCTATCAGAGGTATGTTAAAACTCTTAACTTGAACCTCTTCATTTGCATGCCATACAAGTTGTCCTGAAGTATGGAAAAATGTTGTATTTGGTATTGCTGGTGAAAATATCTGCGAGGTATTATCTCCATAATCTACAAGTTCAGTTGTTACTGTAGGTACTCTTGTTGTAAATTTAACTGTAACTCTTTGAGTACTATCACCTGACCTAATAGCTAATCCTTTTAAGTTAGATCTACCAGCATTCGTTATAACAGTGTCAGCGTGTAAGCTTATAAGGGATGTTAGGGCTGATACTGCTGTTCCTGTGGTACCATAAAATGTTGTTCTTGATTTACTGATTTCATCGAAGTCAATTAAATTAACACCTGTAATATTAGGATCATCAGCATTAAATGTCAGTACTAAATTATTACTATTTGAATCAGTAGAAAGGAATTCACTTTTTATAAGATTAATATCTGTATAATCCTCTAGATTGGTTGTTGTAATATTAAAATTTAAAACATGAGTATCAATAAACCCATCATCTCTATGTAAGAAAAAACTTATTTCCTTACTACACTCATTTTGTACTTCACTCTCAAATATGCTATTGAACGTAGTAGCAGAGAGACTAGATACATTAGCAGTTAATGTTCGTGTGAACACTTGCTCAGAGCGATTAGGGAACTCAGCAATGACTTTATTAATTGTAGAGTGCTGTTGATCTATCCCACTCAAACTAAAAATAACGTTATTTGTACCAGTTAGAGATATTGTATCCGAAGAAACAGTACCAGCTGTTGTAGCTGTTTGGCTGGTTGTTAATGTATAATTATATTCTTTCATTTTAACATGAGCAATTATCGCAAGTTGTAGTATCAATTTGAGTTACATTACAAGTAACATTTGAACAACACGCTGTATCATATTGACTATTATCTTGATTTGTGGTTGTTGGTATTGAGGTTGTTACGCAAATAGTTTCCCCTCTACAACATGTATAATTAAGATCTCCTTGATATACGCAAGATCTTGTACTACTTGCGCAACATGAAGTATTATATTGACTGTTTACCGGGCTCAGATCATCTCGCGTTATAACACCCGGGTATCTTGATTTTCTAGATTTAACTCCATCTATTTTGAATTTATTAAGTTCGAAATTTGAAACTTGTATTCCAGTATTAAACACTAACCCAGCTTTTAAATGACTAGGTATAGTAGTATAAAAATCTTTAAGATCTAATGAATATAATGTAGTAAATGAATCACCCTCACTAGCTCTACCCATAATCTTAACAGTAGTAGCTTTACGAAGTAGTTCAACTCTGAAATACTTATAACTCGCGGCACCTTCTGTTGCTACTCGTTCGTGGATTGGTATGGATGTGATGGCTGAGGACCTACCTAGTACTTTATAATCATTATCTTCCCCACCTCTAATACCTATAGTACTAGCGCTCTGAGTATATGTTGTTCCATCGTAACCTTCAGGCATTCCATCATCGCTAGTACAAAAGTCTCCAGCGATATCAAAACTAACAGCTAAGAAACCATTTGCCTTTATACCATCCATGTTATAAACCCCAATCCCGTTAAACTCTACTCTATTTGCAGAAGCTGGTACATAACCTAGAGTTTTACCTATACCATTGAGTTCTAATTCGCTGAGATTAGGATCTTCTATAACTGAAATTGAACCTATACCAACTTGATCTTCCCACCCAACCCCTTTTGATTCTTGAGTATCTATATAAATTGGAAATTCTTCTGTACGTGGTTCATAGAAGAATACACAGAAACCTTCTCCTTCGACGGAAACATCTCCATATAAAGCTACTGTTCTTTTTCCAGATAATGCATTATTTGACTGAGCTTGAGTTTCAAGGTATGGTTGATTATTTAATGAATAACTCTTACATGTAAAGTCTACTGTTATGCAGTTTTCTGTTGTAAAGCCATCAACTTCTGTTCTCATAGCAATAAAACCACCTGCATATGTGATTGGTGCAATTGAGTTACCAGATAAATCTGATACGGCAGAAGCAAATACAGTTGCTCCGAATTTTAAATCATTACCATAATGAAAAGGCTTGAACTGATAGTCTGGTGGAAAATAATTAGCCAGAACTTCAGCTGATGTTGCTCTAAAGAAGGTATCTACGTTAGACGTTTTATTTCCTTTAATAATATAATCTGGATGAATATAACCATCTTCGAACGTATATTTAAAATCGTGATTTTTAGACTCCGGAATGAAAGCATGAGAATCAACTAGATGCATTGATTCATTTGTGTATTGAAAAAGATATGAAAAAATTGCAAAATCACTATCAGAGTATTTACCAGTAAAGGAAATATTATACAAATTATTAGTATTATTAAAAGATATCTGAGGTTTAGATATTTCAGTTACATTAATATTAGCGCTTACGTCTGGTACTGTAGTTAATAGATAACCGGGTTTATTAAATGCTGATAATTGACCTGACCCAGAAGGAAATAGAGTCTGTTTTTTATTTGTATCTCTATTAATTTTCTGTATTATAGGATGTACTGATACTAAATCACCCCTACACGGTGTCCCTTGAGCAGACATAGAACTAACCGTACAGAGAAGGAAGTCATCTGTATCTTCAATAAACCAGTAATCTGATTGTTTAGGTTCAAACATTTAAATTATTTACTTTCTAATTATAAAAATCGATATCATATCTATCTAAGAGTGATACTGAAGGTTTTGCTACTGTAAATTTATCTCCATCGTAATTATATTTCTCTGTGAATGTACTAGCGGATGTCTGAATATAAATAGTACTACCGATAACATCTAGATTAGTAATCTCATTAGCAGAAATCGCGTTTTGGGCTGATGTAGGTAACTTCAAAAATACTCCACTTAATTTTTCATACAATGTATATATTTTCTGAGAATTTATATCTCTTACAAACGCACTACCTGGTGTAGTATATGTTTCATCATATACCGGGGTAACTGATGTAGTTGGATTATTGAGAGATGTTAATTCATATGTTGTAGTAAAACTATTAGAGATTGCTAATGTATTAAAAGGTACTTGCGTCTTAACAAAGAAGCCCTGTACAAAATCTGAGCTCTTACATGGATGGTTGACAAACGGTCCTGCATCAACATAGTGATCACCAGATAAACCACTTAACATAGCAGTATCAATTTCATCACAAGTAAATCCAGTTAATGGAGCAGAAAAGTTATTCGTACCTGTACATGTGGATACATCATTAAACAACGAAGTATCAAAGACTGCTGTCAAGCTGTCATATGTAGAAGGATCTGCAGCACTAATCGCGCTCAATACTCCGTTGAAGTACAGACCATCATAAAATGCGCATGAAGTCAGAGTACCAACAGTAGTAGCTGTTGTACTTATTATAAAACTAGAATTCCCGTATCTCTTAGGGCTAGTGGACTTATATAGAATAAACTCGTTACCAAAAATATCATTTTTAATCTGAGTAGCTGTATTATTTTTAATCAACAGGTCATTAAACCTTTCAGCTTCTGGGAATCTATTTAAGTTTTCCCTCTTATATACATCCGAGTTCTTCCAATCAATTTGATTTGATCCATTCCAAAAGCTAATCTCATCTGTTACTTTGTTTATTCCAATTGGAGAATAGTCTAAGGAATTTTCTCTAGATTGATAACCAGTACTTTTTAATGTTTTACGATCAACAACATTAATACTATTATTTTCGTTATTTTTTATCCAATCTGTTTCAGCATTAAAGTTTATAGGAGCTTTCAGCTTAGAATTTGTTGCGCCCTTTCCAGGTTGTATTCTATAGGGATCTGGAATTATAAATTCCCCATCTAAAGCTGATAGATTTACATTAAAGCTTAGGTTCTTTGATAATGCTGTTGCAAGTCCCGCATTACCGAAGCTTAATTGATAGGGTATTTTTTTCTTTTTAATTAATGAACCATAACTATCAACAGCAATCGGGTTATAAAATTTATAAAGATATGAGTTAGTATTTTCTGCTTCAAATATTTTGTTGAGAGTATATTCTGTACTATCACCTGATAACTGATATACATCTGTACCTAAATATTTCTCTTTTAATTTATCAGTAATATTTGATATTAAATTATCAAATGTTTTATTTTCATTTGCAAAATATCTAACAGGTAGTCTTGACCAATCATCATATACTACATTTACACTTACTTTCGATTTAAAGGATGTTTTTAAATATTTCTTTTGACCTTTATTAGATATCTTGAGTACTTGTAATGTTTCTTTAGATTTGTTTCTTATTGATTGCTTAAAATCTGTTCTATTCAGAGATTCAATAAGATCTCCAGACTCATCCCCTATAGTATTATTAGATGCATATTGAATTAAATTTATTTTTATTTTATTACTTATTTCTGTAGTATTAAAAGAAGTCACATCTGCAAGAGTTTTAAATTTTTCTTGCTTAAGTAATCTCATTAAATGAGCTTTTAGATATTTTGTTACACCTTCTGGAGAAGCTTTTAAATTATTTTTTGTAGGGGTGAATTTTATTTCATCTCTATATTCAATTGTTCTATTAATCTCATTATTTAAGTTTATAGTGAAATAATGAACTGCGAGATCTAACTCATAAGGATCGTCATAATCTATTTGATCAAGATATAATTTAATGTCTGAGTTAGTATTAGTAATCTCTATATTTTTTAAGAACTCTTTGTATATATTTGAACGGTAATTAGAGTCATCAGTAGTCTTTGTAGTTTTGTACTCTTTCCATTCAATCAGATAGTTATTGTACAACGCTGATAATTTATCAATATTAACAATATCTCTATTATATTGTTTGTATTCTTTTAAAGTGTATGGTTTTAATGTATCTAGGTTCATTAAAGCTGTAATCCTTCTCTAATTTGTTTATCAATATTTCTATATGCTATACCGTATGTATTTTTCCAAGATGATAAAGTTGATACAGATGTACGTAAAGTACTATTTGCATTATCGTAATCTGTAACATTGTTCTTTCTAGTATTAGAGTAATTGCTTATATAAGGGTAAAAATCATATATAATAGAAAGATCAATACCTGTTACTGAAGTATCAAGAGGCCAGCCCCAGTTTGCTGATAAATTAAAACTACTTAGTGGGTATTGACTTGTAGTACCAGAACCTATAGTAGTGGTAGGTACATTCATTGGTTCAATTAAAATATACTCATCATTAAACTTCTGTCTCGCTACAAAATTAGTTCCAGCTGTAACTGTATAAGTCGTAGAGTCAATTGGATTGTTTAAATCTACATTTACAGCATATGCAGAGTTACTAGAAAAGAACGAATCAAAACTTGCATCGAACTTTTCATCCTCACCAGTAAATCGTTTTAATCTAATTGATAGTAAATCAAATAACCGCTGAAGATCAGGAGGAGCTGTAGTTGTTATAAAGTTTGCTTCTTCATTAATTAAGCTGTAAAACTTATTTAAATTAGACATACTACAAAGATCAATATCAGAATTATTAATAACAAAATTACTAATTTTCTCGAATATTGTTTTACCGTAAGTTGTTGGTCTACTACTTAATGTACCAACAATAGAACCAACAACACCATCAAATAGTTCATCATAGTCGTTTAAGAAGCTTTGGAATCTGTAACTTTTTAATGTTTCAGCATAATCAAAATTCTCATTAACTTTATATAAGTCATTATTCTCCGCTGAACTACTTACAAAGAATGTATATAAACCAGTAAGTGTTTCAGTCGGGAACTTACCGCTAACAGAAAGATAATTGGTACCTATATTAGTGGGAGTATAATTTATATATGCAAAGGAACTTAAATATGTAGAACTCAATGATGAGCTGTAAGGGTATTTATCAGTACTAACACTACTTAAATATGTAGAACTAGATGCAGATAGACCAGAGTTTGTTGCGACGGTAGCATCGAATGAATAAGTACTACCAGCAGCATAATCTGTACTATTAAAGTAAAACTGTGGGTAATACTTAAGTATATTACCGTCAGAGTCAGCAGCAGAAGCAAATACTTGGAATTTATCTCCTTGCTTTTTGTACTTCGGCATTGACATACCTTGTAATCCAGTACTTGTAAAAACTATCTGAGTAGCGGTTTGTTTGTATATATTTACATTAAGAGTTGCAATATTACTCTCCATGAAATTCATTTCTGAAAGATTAATATTAGTATCTATGTCATTAATGAAGAAATCCGGTAGTGAGTGTCTCGATGTATCTAAAGCGGCTATAACCTTACAAGTAGAAGGTAAATCATCATAATAGTATATCGACGTCTCTCCCTTCGCATACATTAACTCTGCTCCTGATAAACTACTATCTACCCCCTCTATAACATCCCCCCCACTAAGAACGCAGTATACTGGATCTAAATTAAGAGTTATCTTATTGGTACGGGTCCGTTTGTTAGTATTAAAGGACCGAAAAGGTAATAAGAGCGCATATTTATATGTTTTGTCATATGGTTTACTCTTGCTTCCACTTACAGTAAAATAAATTGTATTGCCTGCTGGATTATAATCTTGCCAGCTAACACGTGTGTTTACTATAATTTTATTTTGAGAACGGCGCGTCAGATCTAGAACACCAGCTGGAATCGCCTGAGAGCTTATATTAGGAGCTAGAGTCAATCTTGTTTTCTCGTAATTAATTACACTTACTGTTTGAGTTAGTGAGTTGAGAAAAGCATCTCCATTCTCATCATACAAGAACAGATTAACAGTATAATTACCTGGGTGTTTATAACAGTGAGTAGGTTGTAGAGGAGTATCAGCGCTTAATGTATTACCATCCCCAAAATCCCACACTACCTTTACTTGACTCAGACGAGTATAGAAATACTGCGCCATATCTCCAGTAACAATAGGGGTAAATGTGAAATCGGTCAACTTAGTATAACCACTAAGAGCCGATGGAGTTACTGTCAATGGTATAGTAACCCTATTTATACAACCTGAATTTTGACTAGATGTAGACATTAATATTCAATTACTGTTTTTGATTTAGCTACTGATTCAACTATAATTTTATCTTTTAACGCTTCAAAATCTTCTATATAAGGTATTTGGAAATATTTTAAGTTAAGATTGGAATCTATAATTTTTAAATCTCTACCATTATAAATTGGATTGTACACAGCTAGATTAATACCATTTCTACTTATACCTGTATCTTCTCTATATGTATATAAACTCTCTACACCCTCTAAGCTTGCTATATCAGAGTTTAAGGTTTGTATATCTATAGTTTTACCTAGTTTAGCGGTGTCAAAATAATTCTTAAGTATTGTAGCAACTTTATTCTTTATAGTGTTATCATTAATAATAACATTATTATTTCTCTGAATTACTAACTTAGTATAATCTGTATATTCTAATATCTGTCTCTTATACACATCTCCGAGCCCACGAGACCTCTCTACATC